>PVBE011969979.1_pt1 | contig 128217 bp, 107 predicted proteins | sample 1631181 | NCBI WGS metagenome assembly PVBE01 (sample SAMN08397723, study PRJNA350692) | Marine metagenome, whole genome shotgun sequencing project. | isolation source: water | place: Pacific Ocean | collected 2012-04 | reverse complement strand
GTTGATCTCGCATCATAGCCCCTGCGGTATCAGGTCACCGTATTGTGCGATTCGAGAATCTAATTATACTCCTAGCCATGCATCTGGAAGCGATACGGTCACTGGCTGAGAATTAGCGGGCAATTAGCCTCTTTCAAAATTCACTGTTCTTATCCAGTCAATTCGAAAGTCATCAATAATCATTGCTACAACTAGAAATGCGATTGCAACGATAGCTACTTTACTAGCAAACAAGATGAGTTCTTTTTTCATTTTTATTCTCCAATATTTATTCTAATTATTAAAAATATCTAATGGAAGCACCGCGGTTACTCCTACATTAGGAAAATCCACTAACTGACTAATGCGAAGATCGATAGCTACGCTCGCAATAACGTACGCTTGATTTCGGGTATAACCAAATTCAGAAACTATATATTCTATAATCCCTTCAAGCGCGTTTCTCGCCGCTAGATTAATGTCACCTGATAAATTGCCTAGGCCAGCGACCACGTCTGAATTTAAGTAATTCATGTCGGGAGGAACTTCTCCTGTATTTTTAATCGGAATTCCTGTAACAGCATAAAATCGTCGAGAGGGGATGTCTAAAACTCTTGACATTCCCTCATAGTGTGGACCACGAGAGAGATCAGGACCGTCCGTAACGAGCTCAGTTGTTACCCAGATGTTTGCAGACATTTCGATGGCCGTCCCTGACACCTCGCCATCTCCTTGGGCATAATGCAGATCACCTATAGTTAGACCACAGCCTTCAATGAAACAAGGCAGATAAATTGACACACCGGATTGCAAATATCGGATGTCCATATTCCCACCATGTTCTCTTGGCGGAATAGTTCTTAGGCATTCATTAGCTGCGGAACCATTAGGTCCACAGATTGCTGGTGGCGAAGCGCCCATTGGTGAAGGTAAGGATACTTGTCCTCCGGCATTCGCCAGTTGCTGCTCGCGCTGAAGCATATTCGCTAATTGATCTGGGCCAGGGAGAGTTGAAACTACTCCTGGAAAGCTTGCGTTGGGTATTCGTACGCCTGCGATGTCGTCGCTTTCGGCAAACTCGCGATTGAGACGCCAGACAGTTAAAAATTCACCATCTATCAAATCTGGAATAAAGCCACCACCACCACCAAAGGTAAAACCATATTTACCTGGGTCGATATTTAGAATTGTTACTTTCAGTACATCACCTGGTATCGCGCCTTCAATATATACTGGTCCAGCCATAGGGTGCACTGCACCGAAATTAATATCCAGCGTCTCTGGTTCTGACGTTTGAGTTTCAACAGTACCAAGCACATCGATAGTATCGCGAGTGCGAAACAGAATGGATTGTCCAGGATTGGCGCGATGAATCATCGGTATGTCTGGATGTAATCGGTTTATACAACCAGGGTCCTCAATACAGTTTTCCCCTGTACCGCCAACAATTACGATTTCATTTTCCGCAGAAAAAACCGGTGTAACCATGCTAACGCAAATCACCAATTTGAGAATTTTAAACACTGTATTTCCCCTCATTGTTTCTCCAAATTAGCTTTTAAGTATGGGACTGGCAACTGTAATTATCAAGGGAGGGAAAAGCAGAGTAAGGTTATTGTTGTTAGTAGTTTGTTCATGAATTAATCCTGATAGTCAGATTTAAAACAGCCGTTCTTCTCTAACAGAGTTCAATGATTCTTTTCGGAATTGATTTAGTCTATCAATTTCTGCCAAGAAATCTTCTTCGCTGTGAACTGTGCAGCTTCAATAGTTTTAGCTGGCCATTTGCGAAAAATCTACTCTTATACTATCGTCTCTAAAATCAATACTTACGACTGCTAAGTGAATATTTCCATCTGAAATGTCGTCGAGACAATATATCTTCATTACGTGCCCCGTGCGCTTCCATACGCCTTGAAGCGCGGCTGTATTACTCACACCTTCGTCATCAATAGCACTAGCATTTCCCACCATTGAACCTTGTCCTGGAATCTTAGGATTCATGCTTAGTGTATAGTTCACATAGACCGAGCCATATATTGAGACTTTTATTTTCCCAGTAATTGTGCCGCCCGAGTCGCCAAGGATTACCGAAGAGATGCTTCCTTCCGCAGATAAGAGTTCATCTTCTAATTTAATCAGGTTTTCTAAAGCCATTATTCTTTCCTCAGTTAAAGTTATTATTATTTGGTGTCTTTGATTCTAGCTTAAGCCTTTGTGCAGGTTCCTGCGTAAGTATTAATTCGGACTTGCTCTAATTCATTTTTTCCAGAATTTACCCATCTATTATTTTATAAAGATATTGGAATACAATTGAATCTGACCAATCTGCTTGCCCTTCCATAGTCTCTAACCAAATCTGAATAGTCCCTGCTTGGTTAGCCTCTTCAATCATTAAATTTGCGTCGTGATACCACATATTAAAACTTCTATCGGACAAGAGGCCATTTTCATATGCAATTTCGCTTCCTTGCCAAGTATTTAAAGCTCTAACAATGATTGCATAATTTCTCCAATACTGGTCATAACCCATCTCTTCAGAATAATTAGCGGTGTAGCACTCAGGGCATTCGATAGTAGATTCATTCCAAGATGCGTAGTTATTCATCAGCTGCCATTCTGTTTCAATTACTGCAAGCTGTCTTGTTAGCCTTAATTCCAATCCAACAAATATCAACGATGCAATAACAGCGGCAACCCCAAACAGATTAGTCATTCTTTCCATACATACCTCCCAAAATTGAAATCCAATTTTTTCTCTAATTTTTTTGAAATTCGACTTTAGTAAATCTAGGTTGGTACTATAACATTAGAGAGACGCGAAAGAGCCTCCCCGGGGGTCTATTTAATAGCCCGCCTTGTAGTGTAGAAAATCAAAAACTGCCCTAGAAATGGCAAGCAAGGTTGGGGTTTAGTAACACTAGAAGTAACATTGGTTCAGGATTAGGAGTTAAATAGTTATATATTTCAATCAGTTATGTCTCGGATTAGACTCCTGCCTCTTCCGCCAAACTCTTAATAAGATTCAGGCAAACCTGGACTTAGACATCGAGCAATTTTCCTTGCGGTCCTAACTATGAAGAACAATGTCGGTCTCCTTCTCAGTAAGCGAGCAAACATAAATCCTGATCGAGAAGCCTTTGTCGATAGCAAATCAGGACTTCGGCTTAGCTTTGAGGAATTGAATGTACGCTGTAATAGGCTCGCGCACTCCTTGGTTCAATCGGGAGTCCGACCTGGAGATAGAGTTGCGCTGGCACTAATGAACAGTGCTGAATTCCTCGAAGCTTACTTCGCTGTCGCTAAGATTGGCGGAGTACTGGTGCCGCTGAACTGGCGCCTGGTTGCCGACGAGTTGGAGTTTATTCTTAAAGACAGCGGTTCCAAAACGCTTATCTTCGGTTCTGAATTTGTCGAGACGGTGACTGACTTGCATAGCAGAGGTGCTAAGACAGATGTTGGAACCTGGATACAAGTAGTGGCTGAGAACGGCTGTGGTGAATTTGCACAGGACTACAAAAATGTATGCGATGCAGGGAGTGAATCTGAACCAACTATCGGGGCTACCGATGACGAATTGCTGTACATCATGTACACCTCTGGCACTACAGGCTTACCAAAAGGAGTAGTGCATTCTCATAACACATCTCTGTGGGCATTATTTACTTTTGCCGCCTCTTGCGACTTAAGAGATGCGGATCGATACCTGGCTGCTCTGCCATTGTTTCATGTGGGATGCCTGATTCCGGTAACACTCAATATTTATCGGGGTGTAACCAGCATCATAATGAGAGAGTTCGATCCGGTCCGTGCCTGGGAGTTGATACAGGATGAGAGAGTGACCTGTTCATTGCTGGTCCCAGCCATGCTGAACTTCATGCTTCAGGTGAAGGATATCCCACAATACGACTATTCCTCACTGCGCTGGATCCAGAGTGGAGCATCGCCGTTACCGGTCAGTCTTATTCAGCAATACGCTGAATTGAACATCGGAGTGCTTCAGATTTATGGTTTGACGGAATCCTGTGGCCCGGCCTGTATAATCAGTGCAGAAAACGCATTGAAGAAGATCGGCTCTACAGGGCGGCCCTTCTTTCACACGGACGCCCGAGTTGTAAACACCGCCGGTAATGATTGTGCCCCTGGCGAGCAGGGCGAGGTCTGGATTAGCGGTAAGCATGTCATGCTGGGGTATTGGAATCGTCCAGAGGCAACCGCAGAGACGATTACGGTAGATGGCTGGTTACGCACAGGTGATGTCGCCAGCGTGGATGAGGAAGGTTTTATCTATATTCAGGACCGCATCAAGGACGTGATCATATCCGGAGGCGAGAATGTGTATCCGGCTGAGATCGAAAACGTGATACTTGGTCATGCTGGAGTAACTGAAGTAGCAGTTATCGGGCAGCCCAGCGAGAAATGGGGCGAGTCACCCTTTGCGGTTGTCGTTAGGAATGAAGACAGTCTGACAGAATCGGATATTGTCAATCATTGCGATGGTAAATTGGCGCGCTTCAAGTTGCCGAAGGGTGTGACATTCATTGACGCCATACCGCGCAATGCCAACGGTAAAGTACTGAAACGAGAGCTGCGGAAACAGTTTCCTGGCCCTGTGACTGACTGAGTATACTGTGCTAACCCAGTACAGCCTGAAAGATAGAAAAGAAAATGATGGACAGTACGGCACCGATGGGCAGTGTCACAATCCAGGAAATAAAGATCTTTCCAACGATCTTGAGATTGATAGCACCAATACCTCGAGCGATACCTACGCCTAGGACTGCACCAACTAGTGTGTGTGTTGTAGATACCGGAATACCGGTACCGGATGCAATAACTACAGTGGTAGCTGCCGCCAACTCTGCAGCGAAACCGCGGCTAGGTGTCAATTCGGTAATGTTTCGTCCAATTGTAGACATCACCCGGTAACCCCATGTTGCCAGTCCAGCGACAATACCAACGGCTCCCAACAATAGAATCCACATGGGCAGCGCTGACTGCGTTGCAAATACTCCACCGCTCTGTATGACACCATTAATTGCCGCCAGCGGACCAATAGCATTGGCCACATCATTCGATCCATGGGCGAAGGCCATCGAACAGGCAGTAAAAATCATCAGTACAGCAAATACTCTTTCTACGCTCTTGAATCTATCCTCATTGCTTAGCATGGAGACTCCCTTGATTCTTTTCAGCATGAAGATACCGATGCCCATGGTGAAAAAACCAAACAGCACTGCCATGAGCACACTCTGTCCAAAGGTTATCTCCAGCCCAACATGCTTGAGTCCCTTCACCAGCGTCACCATGGCGATCACGAAACCCACCAGGAAGATATAGTAGGGCACGTATTTCTTGGCATTTTCGAATGGGTCGTCTGTGGCAAGTACCAGGCGCTGCACCGTCATAAACAAACAGAAAGCAATGAAGCCCGAAAACAGTGGGGAAACAACCCAGCTAGCCACGATTGACCAGACCTGGCTCCAGATTACTGAATCGGCAGATATGCCAACTAGCGCGAAGCCAATGATGGCACCAATAATCGAATGTGTGGTGGATACCGGCCAGCCGTGCTTCGAAGCGAAGACTAGCCAGATTCCTGCTGCAAGCAAGGAGGAGAGCATACCGTACACTAACAGTTCGGGGTGTTCGTCGAATCCAGCTTTCTCGACGTCGATAATGCCACTCCTGATCGTCGAAGTAACTTCTCCTCCTGCCAGCCAGGCACCGGCAAACTCAAAAACCATGGCGATGACTATGGCTTGCTTAATGGTGATAGCACGGGCGCCGACAGAGGTCCCCATGGCGTTTGCGACATCGTTTGCGCCGACGCCCCAGGCCATAAAAAAGCTGAATGAACAGCCCAGGGCGAGCAACAGAAAGCCATATTGTGAAATTATGTCAGGCATGTAGATCGATTCTCGAAAATAGTGTGTTAGTGAGCAACCAGTTGTAGAAGCAGGCTACCGACTTTCTGAGATATATCCGAGATACCGCCCAGCATATCGATAATCTTGTAGAGGAACATCACATTTACCGGCAGCAGGGAGCCTTCTAACTGGAACAACATTGATCTCAATTTCACCTGACTCACATCACTCTCGTGTTCCAGTTCATCGAGCTCGACGACAAGTTCTTCGACTAGATTCGCTTCTTTGCCACGAAACCCGGTCTCCAGAAGCTCATCAAGTTCATGTATAATCTTGAGTGCTTGCGCGGAGGTATTTAGATTTGTCTGATAATTTTCGCGCACTGCATCAATCAGTTCGGCAGGAATTTCCATTTTCCGCCCTAGCATCAAGCCGGCAATGTCCTTGGCCCGGTTCGCCAACCGGTCCTGGATTCGCACAAGTTCCAGGAGGTCATTTCGCGCAACGGGTAACCACAAGCTCCTGGGAAGGCGGTTACGAATATCCCGCTTGATTGCATCGGCTTCGTTTTCTACGCCTCGAATGGCCTGCTGGATTTCTGCGGCTTTTTGCCAATCTTTGCTGAAACTCGCCTCGAGAAAGTCTCCAAGCAGGGTAATACAGCTCTGAGCTTTCACCATATGAACCTGAACGGGCCCGATGGGAGAGCGGCCAAACAGTGCACCAAGAGGACTAGTCATTTTTAAATATCCAGCGTCAAATATGCGGCGTATTAAATCATTACCGAAGGCATAGGGATAGTCTCCAGTGGCCCAAATTATCAAATTTTTCTGTGCTACCAAGAACATCCTATTTGGGCAGTTTTAGCCCCCTGTTTGTAGGGGCTTTCCTGGCTGAAAAGTTGCATTGGTCTTGCAGAAACGGGCGACTGATGAAGCTTACTGGTTTCCAGCTCTAGAGTGGATGTTGCAGGCGAGCCAAAACACATCTATTCGAGCTTTATCAAAGGCTACACTGAACTACCCGTTATATTGCATATCGCAGAGTTTTGTAAAATTAGCTACTCATCTCGCAGCGTATAGGCAGGATTGGTAAGAGCAGTCTTGATTGACTGAAAGCTCACCGTCAGAAAGGCGATAATCAGAGCTAACACTCCAGCAATAGCGAATGCACTTATTGGGATTGCGATCCTGTAAGAAAAAAGTTGCAGCCATTGGCTCATCGCAAAATAGCAAACGGGGACAGCGGCGAGCAAGGCAATCAATACCAGCAGTATGAATTCCTTGGAAATCAGCACAACGATGTCTGACACAGAAGCACCCAAGGTCTTGCGCACTCCAATTTCCTTGGTACGTTGCTCAGTAGTGTAGGAGGCGAGGCCGGAAAGACCGAGGCAGGCAATAAGAATGGCCAGTAGGGAAAAAACGGTAAACACTTCTCCCATCTTGCGATCTCCTTGATGCAGTTTTGCGAAATCTTCATCGAGAAATGAGTATTCGAATGGTTCGCCTGCAGTGATTTCCTCCCACAGATCTTCGACTTCATTGATGGTCTGCTGAGTATTGTCAGCCTGGACACGAATTACTACGTAGCGAGCAAACTCCTGATAGCGGAACAGCATGGGGCGGATCTCCTGATGCAGGGATTCGAAATGAAAATCCTTGACCATCCCAATAATAGGTCCACTGCGCATGCCGGAAGGATCTGGCTCTAGAAGGCCATGGGAGGTCGGATCTTCAATACCTAGTTCACGGGCCGCAGCCTCGTTGATTACGTAGGCAGTCTCGTCCGAACCAAACTCACGTGGAAATGACCGTCCTTCCAGTACTTCGATTTGCAGGGTTTCAATGTAGTCATAGCCGACGGATGTTGCCCAAATCGCCCTGGTTTCAGACGCCGGATCTCCTTCCAGGATATAAACGTTTTGATCAACCTCTACTCCGGGCACATGCACGCTGGAACTGACAGCTTGAACATTTGCCTGTGCAGCAACCCGTATTTTGAAACTCTCCAGTTGTTCTCCCAGAGCACTAGCACGATGCACCAGGAGGAGTTGTTCTTTCTCAAATCCCAGCGGCTTGTTACGCATATACTCGAGTTGACTGTAGACAATAAGCGTAGCCGCCACCAAAGCTATGGAGATTGCGAATTGAAAAATGACCAGGGTACTACGAAACCAGGCACTCTTCGCTCCGCCGCTAAATTTGCCCTTTAGTACTTCTTGCGGGTGAAAACGCGAAAGGTATAGAGCAGGATAACTACCCGAAATACAGCCTACAGCAAACGTCAAAAAGCTGATAAGCAGCATTGCTTGAAGACTGAATATCACATCCAGTGACATGGACCTTTCGGTGATGGCATTAAATGCTGGCAGTAACAGCGAGACTATCGGCAGTGCGATGGGCAGTGCCAGTAAACTAATCAGTATCGATTCTGCCATAAACTGAATCAGTAGTTGGGCTCGTTGTGCGCCCACTACTTTCCGAACACCAATCTCTTTAGCTCGATTAGCCGACCGCGCAGCAGGCAGGTTCATGAAATTGATACACGCAAGTGCCAGTACAAACAGAGCAATCGCCAAAAATGTAGTGACATAAGCTGCATTACCATTCGATTCGATTTCTCCCTGCATGTTGGAGTTGAGGTGAATTGCAGTTAATGGTTGCAGATCATATTCATAACGCCCACCGCTCGCGAAAAACTCCTCGACGCTAAAACCGAGTGCTTGTTCTATTTGAGGCGCCACATACTTGTCCACCAGGTCAGTCAGTTTAGGGGCAAACTCTGTAACATCGACCCCCGGCCTCAGAGTCAGATAGGTGGCGATATTATTGCTAATCCAGATAGGGCTATCGTGATCTTCATCGGAATTGAACGACACCAGGAATTGCGGGTGGAAATGAGTGTTCTCCGGCACTTCGTTAATGACTCCGGTTATCTGATACTCGCGATCGTTATTGAAAGTGAGGGATTGGCCTAATGCATTAGAGTCTGGGAAGTATTTTTTCGCGATCGATTCCGTTATGACGACGGAGTAGGAATTTTCCAATGCAGTTGCCATGCTTCCTGCAATAAAGTCGTAATCGAATATCTCGAAAAATTCCTGGTCAGCATGGAAAACCTCACTTTCCTGGTATCGAATATCATCTACGCTTACCAGCATCTCGAGGAAGAATTTGCGAAATCTCGTGGCGGTTGCTACCTCGGGGAATTCGTTAACAAGCGCAGCGGCCATTGGGTAGGGTGTGGTAACAGCATTTATCTCATTGCCTGCCAGTACACCGTGTAAGGATACGCGATAGGTGCGCTCGACATTTTCATGATATCGATCGTAACTGAGTTCATACTGCACATAGAGCAGAATAAGCAGGCAGCAGGATAGTCCGACAGCGAGCCCCAGTATGTTGATGATGGAATATGTTTTGTATTTCCAGATGCCCCGTAACACCATATTCAGGTAGTTTTTCCACATGGCAGCTCTGACTCTCCCTCAATTGAGTGAACTCTATTTGGACGTTACCAGTAGTAATCAGGTTACATATTTCAGGGCTGTTTTCGATGGCTTTTCACGCGGTTTGGCTGCAGTTGACTCAGGTCAATCTGATCGACACTGAGCCTGCTAGGGTTATCCTGATTAGTCTATTTATGGAAGGAGATCCTATGTTTGAAGCTGCTGAGGTGGGTCGTTCGCTTGCCAAGGAGGAATTCAAACAACTCGAACCGGAGATTCATCGGCTGTGCTTAGAATTGCAGCAACGGCTGCGCGTGTCAGGAAAGGCGCTGGTAATTATTGTTTCGGGTGTCGAGGGCGCTGGTAAAGGCGAGGTTGTAGATCGTCTCAATCGATGGTTCGATACCCGCGATGTACAAACACATGCCTTTTGGGATGAAACAGACGATGAGCGACAACGGCCGCGTTTCTGGAAATTCTGGCGGAGTTTGCCCATGCAGGGCACGGTAAGCGTTATGTTTGGTTCCTGGTACACCAAGCCGCTCGTGGACGCTGCCTTCGATAAGATTGATGAAGCAGAGCTGGATCAGGAGTTAAAACGGATCGAAGAGTTGGAACGAACCCTGACGGCTGACGGCAATATCATCGTCAAGCTGTGGTTTCATTTGTCCAAATCTGTACAGCAGGAAAGACTCGAGCATGAAGCCAAGGTGAGCAAATTCAAGAAGTCTCCTTTACTGGAGGAGTTCTCCAAAAATTATGATCGCTTCGCTGAGGTCTCAGAACGGGCACTTCGTTTAACCGATACAGGTTTCGCTCCCTGGCACATAATCGAAGCCACGGATCCCAGATACCGGGATATCTCAGTTGGCGATGCTATCGTGGCACGAATGGAAGCAGGCCTTGCAGAGGAGTCTAAATCCAGGCCTCAGGAAGAGCCATCGGCAGGATTTAGAGATTTTCAGAAAATCCATGACGTGCTCAGTGCCAAGTCTTCGCAGATTACGGTGCTGGATACAGTTGATCTTACTCAGTCGTTGACTGCGGTTGAATATGAGAATCGGAACAACAAGTTGCAACGAGGACTCCACGACCTCGTCTGGCAGATGTACAACGCCAAACGTAATGCCGTCCTGGTGTTTGAAGGATGGGATGCAGGTGGAAAAGGCAGTGCGATCCGGCGCCTGACTGCAGCCATGGATGCACGCCTGTATCGTGTCATTCCCATTGCAGCACCTACTGATGAAGAGAAAGGCCATCACTACCTGTGGCGATTCTGGCGACATATACCGCGTGCAGGTTATGTAACCATTTACGATCGCTCCTGGTATGGCAGGGTGCTGGTTGAGCGCGTTGAAGGGTATGCTCAACCCCATGAATGGATGCGTTCCTATCAGGAAATTAACGATTTTGAAGAACAGCTGGTCGATCACGGTGTGGCGCTATTCAAGTTCTGGATTCACATCAGCAAGGACGAACAGTACCGGCGTTTCAAGGAGCGGGAGAAAGATCCGCGCAAGCAACACAAGATTACTGACGAAGATTGGCGCAATCGGGAACGATGGGATAATTATAAATCAGCCATCAATGATATGGTTGCGCATACTAGTACCGCGCACACTCCGTGGACCATTGTTGCCGGAAACGATAAGAAATTTGCCCGTATCCAGATTCTTGAAACAGTTTGTAACGGGCTGCAGCGGACCCTGTTTCCTGAGCCGAAGAACAGCAAATAGATCGAATCTTAAGCGGCTTCCACCAGATAGAAGAGGCAGTCTTTGCGGGCGATTTCAGGATTTGTCGTCACCATGAATAGTTTCAGGCGGCGGGCAGGGTAAAGCTCTCCTTCTTCGAGAACGAAATAGTCAAACAGCTTCTCCTTTCCATGAATGTCCATCACGGTCAGATTGGCGGCCAAGTCACCGGATACGAAACCCAGTCGATTGTCCGGCCCCACATATCCAAAGTTGTGGTGTTCAATATCGGCTAAAAGGGTCACGCCGTCATCCATGAGACTATGATCACCGTAAGCAATGTCGCTGCCATCCAGTAATTCAACACGTAGAGGGTTGTGAAAGAACTCCAGTGACATATCAGTGTGTTTAATCGACAGAACATCAGCGTAGGTGATGTACTTTAACAGGCCTTCAGTGGCCATTAGGCTGGATTCTGTATCTTCAACGCCGCCACATTCAATGGTGACGGTTGGCATCATGGCCTCACTTATCTCCATTAACGACCCCAGCAATAGATCAGTAACAATCATTCGGTGAGTAAATAGCGAGGCTAGCGCATCATGACGCTCATCCATGAATGTCGTAACTCCAAAGGAAGGGCTGGATCCGGATGTGTTGTGTATATCGATAACACACTCTGGATTGTATTTCTTTAGCCGCTGGAGTAAGTCCTGGGCGAGCAGGTCTTGCTCGGAATCTCCGAAGGGTTCCCTGAAACATCTATTCAGATCTTTCTGATGTGGCAGCATGCGATAAATAAAGCCGGGAGCCTGTCTGGCGGCATCAACGCTGGGTATGAAGTAGTGTATGTCTACTATGGGAGTTATCCTTTGTCGCAGCGCTTCAAATACCGCCTGCAGGCCGGAGGGCTCGTTGCCATGCAGTAAGGTTGCAACCGCCCTGCAGCGGCTGGAATCAGCCCCTGTAACGTGTATGTGGGTGGGTCCGGGGAGTCGCTTCAAAAACTCGATAACTGTTCGACCTATGGCGTCTGGTTGTGGGTTTTCCCAATAATAAAATTTGCCAAATTGCGCTTGAGTTGATTGCTCCATAGAGATCATCGCCACTTCGCGACGGGTATATTTGCAGCGCTATTCTTCTGGTATTCCAACAGCATGGCTGTTAGTGCCTCTCGTTTGTGCAGATCTTTGCGAAATTCAGCGAGTTTGTTCAGCTGCCATTCGGCTCCAGTCTGGCGTGTGGCAAGGCGTTCCTTAATTACTTCGAGCAACGGCTTAAAGTCTGCTTCGATAAATCCCATATTGCTCAGCTGCTCTGGAATCTGAGGTACCAGGCGTTCGAGAATTTCTGGAACGGCATAATATTCAGGTTGGTTTTGTGTCAATGAAGGCCAGAATAATTCAGCAGACATGCCTTGCTGGGCTGCCCGATAAAAATTGGCGTTACAATAAGCAAAAGGAATAGCTGGCAATAGTTTTTTGATAGTGGGCTGCATCAACTTGGCGAGTCCGATTGCCAGTGCAGCGTTGGCCAACATATCAGTGATAGATGGCCCGGCTGGAAACGAGCGCATCTCTATGCGCAGATGACCTCCGTCTGCGGGGTCAAAGACTGGTCGATTCCATAACCAGATTGAACCCTGATGTAGTCTGAGTTCGTACAATTGTGGTGTGCCTCCACTGCTGGCCACGGCAACAGCGTCTTCTTCGCTGCAGTCCGGCAAGATGGGGCGGTAAAGCAATGCAGCCTCGGCAAATAACTCGAAGGCTCCATCCCGGATCCAGTTATTGCCGAAATTGACCCTGGCTGGAATCGGGTGGAGCGAGTCATTGGGCCGACAATCGATCGATTGTTTAAACAGCGGGATGCGCGTTTCCTGCCAGAGCCGGTGGCCGAATAGAGTGGGTGAATTCGCCGCCATGGCAACAACCAGGGGCGTTACGAGTTGGACCGCATTGTAAAAATCGGCGTACTCCCTGGCTGGCACGCGCAGATGCACCTGAAACGACGTGTTGGCACCTTCCAGCGTAACATCCTCCATAGCGAGCTGAAGCGTCTCTTCGCCTTCAATGGCGATTGTGAAGGGCCCTCCACGAATATCTGTTAATGCCTGAGTGATCGCCTTGAAGCGAGCCAGGGGAGTCATCGCATGATAGCCAGTATCGGATGGCTCAAGCGTTGGCAATATTCCAATCGGCACCACGTTGCCACCCCATTGGGAAGCACAAGCGTTAATTTTTTCGATGGCAGCAAGTGCTTCAATCTGGGTGGTGGCGAAGCAGCTATCTTTACTTAGTGAGGGTTTGAAATTGTATTCCAGGTTGTAGCGATTCAGCTCCAGGGTTAATTGAGGGTCGTCGAGCTGTGCAATAATTTCCTGGTTTACATGCAAAGGACGTCCACTTTTATCGACGATATACAATTCAAGTTCTGCACCGAAAGAAAGATCGCCATCGCCGAAGTCCGGGCGTGCTAACAAAATCTCCAGCGCGTCTAAGTTCGATCTGAGTCGATCACTGAATCGATTGAATTCATCTTCAGTGAAATCGATGTTGTCAATTTCGAGCCCCATTAAAATTCCCAACAAGCAACAGTGCCGCTACTGCTTAGCGTAGCAGCTTTGTTTTCCTGTGGTAAAGAGGGCTGACAGTCTAGATCTGGAATTAGGACTCTCTAGATACTTCCATAAGCCCTGGAGGCCTCTGCTGGCGAGGATTGAAGAGCACCGGAAATAAATAAAATGTGCAATGAACAAGCGAAATCTAATTGCCGAAGATATTTTCTTTATCGGTTCGTAAATGGCGGCTGTTTCCGTCGCGCCGAGTAAATCCGATACGATCAAAATATTCGAGAATCTCAATACACAAATTACGACCGATACCGGAAGCATCTCTAAATTGGATAACGGAAAAACCTGTTCCGTCGGAATCAGTTTCTGCTAATTGCTCAGTAAATTCGGCTAGTGCCATGATCGTCTCAGGCAGGTAGTACCTGTTCTCGGCGATCCTGATCAGGTTTCCTGCTTTTGATATCTGTTTGAGAATCTGCTCCAGGTTCTTGAGGGGGATTCCCGTCTGCTCGACCAGTTCTCTGGTTCGCGGAGGGATATCGCCAGCTTTCACAAGCAGGGGACGCACTTTAGCTAGGAAGGCTGATTCTTCCAGGCTCAAGACAATCTCATGAGTTGGCAGGTGAAGCAACGTGCCAGTGCGACTGACGATTTCTTCATCGATTAAAACCTGCAGTATGGCATGCAATAACAGATGGGAAGCTTCGAAATTGATGGCTTTGCTTAGTGCTGGTTCGCTAATTCCCTGTTGATTTGAATGTGCAGAATGAAAGGACTGGATCTGATCCAATATTTGATGCTTATATCCTGAGAAATATGTGCCTTCCAATAGAGTAGGGAAGCGGCGTTTTTCTATTGCTAATTCGGAAAAACTAGAGTCTTTATCATGGAGTGAATCGAGGAGCTCTTGCAGGGCGTATTGACTGATATTTCGGCAAACCACAAATTGGTCTAGGTTGATTCCCTGAGCTGAGAGTTGCAGTAATGCGGATAAGGCCTCCAGAGATTTATTGTTAAGTGCGCGAAGCACTTCAATTCTTTCTTTACTGGTGCGCTTTCGCCGAGGCACAAAAATGTCTAAAACCTTGCCTCCGCCAATAGTGTGTTGAGAGGCAGGGTCTCTGAGAATAAATCGATCACCAAAATTGGCTATCATCGGCTCATGAGATGCCACTTGGAATAATTGAGCCTGCTCGTCAATGCAGCGAACTGTCACGATATGATGTGCAGCACCCAGATGTAGATGATATTGAGCACTGTTCAATACAGTGAATTCGGGTTCAATCAGTTTGACACAGGCATCAAACCGCTGGATCGGCATGTACAATTCCGGCTGGATCAGCCAGTCTCCGCGTTTGATCGCATCAACGTTGATGCCAATATTGGCGGCTGTGCGTTGACCGGAATCGACTCGCTCGATATCTGTATTGTCTTGGCGTAAACCTCGAATTTTTGTTTCCTGCCCGCTACCGGTGTGTAAAACAGAGTCGCCTACTTTAATATTTCCGGCACGCACGCTACCGGTTATAACGGTTCCGATGCCTTTTACGGTGAAACTTCGATCGATCAGGAGTCTGGAATTGTGATCTGGTGATTGTCGTTGAGCCCCATCACGGCTGTTTATAACATTCTGTAGGTGGCAGGTAAGTTCTTCGATACCCTGCCCGGAGATGTTCGAGATTTGAAAAATGGGCGCCTTGCTCAGGCTAGTTGATGCGAGTAATGCAGTTATTTCCTCAGATACAAATTGAATTCTACTTTCGTCGCATTTATCAACTTTACTCAGTGCGACAACTCCACTAGAGATGCCGAGTAAGTCGAGAATTGCCAGGTGTTCCCGTGTTTGAGGCATTATCCCATCGTCGGCAGCGACAACCAGCAGCGCATAGTCTACCGTTCCCACACCAGCCAGCATATTGTTGATAAAATCTGAGTGACCCGGAACATCGACAAAACCGATGGTGTTGTTGAATGACTGCTCATTTACTGAATTGGAGAAGTGGTAGTAGGCATAGCCAAGATTAATACTTAATCCCCTGGCTTTTTCTTCGCTGAGAGTATCGGTATCTGTACCTGTAATGCGACGAATCAATGCCGTCTTGCCATGGTCGACATGACCAGCTGTCGCAACGATGAGAGACTTTTCGATTAGATTGTTATCAACTGAACTCGATTCAGCCATGGCGCACTGTTAGTGAAGATCCAGAGTTGGGTTGCTTAATTGGAGGCTGTTAAGTCAGGGATCGGTGGTACGGTTATATTTGACGATGTAGTAAATCATTATGGCGACGATAATCGCCGCTACCAGAAACCCAGCATTAAGCACCCCGTTTTCAAGATTGACGATACCATAGCCTATAGAGCCAGTCATGAGAGCGTAGTAACAAAAGGGCAGCAGCGTTTTTCGGATTACGGCACCTTCTTTGCCAATTAGTCCGGCAACAGCAGACGCAGCGACCACGTTATGTACGCAGATTATATTGCCTGATGCACCGCCGACAGCTTGCAAGGCAACTATCCAGGTTGGGTCAGCAAGAATGCGTTCACCTACGCCAAACTGGAATAGAGAGAACATCATGTTACTTACTGTGTTGCTACCAGCTACGAAGGCACCAAGTCCTCCGATAAATGTAGAGAAAAAAGGCCAGGCAGAGCCAGCCAGATTGGCTACGCCTTCCGCAAGCGCAATGGGCATCTGTTCATACCCCGCTGCTCCACCGCTGGTGTTAATGAAGACCTGCACCATCGGGACGGTAAATACTAATGCAGTTGACGCGGGGATAAGTGTTTTCAGTGAACTATTGAAGGCTAGCGTGTACTCAGAGAACTTTAGTCCATGCAGCAGGATGGTGATCAGCGAGACAATTATGAATATTGTGCCCGGTGACCAGAGTGGCTGAAATGATGCACTGATGTCGCTGCCGAAAATTTGCGGCCACGACCAGGTTATTAGTGGATTGGAGCTACGCAACAAAGTTTCCAACTCTAATGCGGGTAATCGCGTCAAAATCAGCAAGCCGGCGACTAACAGGTAAGGAGACCAGGCTCGAACGAGGCTCATGGTATCGGTGTTGTCACTGGGATCTGCGCCGGACTGTAGACTACCGGTCCACTCGGCATCCCAATTCGCTCTGTCATCGAAGTCCCATATCTGATCATCTGCAGGCATCAGGAATCCGGACCTGGCGGCACTCACTACGATTGCCAGCCCTATCAAGCCACCGAACATGGACGGAAATTCAGGTCCGAACTCAGTAGCGACAAATAGATACGGTATAGTCATCGAAAAGGCCGCGAACAAAGCAAATTTCCATACTCTGAAGCCATCGGCAAAGCTGCGCTGTTTACCGAAGAATCGCGTCATAATGCCGGTGACGAGAAGGGGTATAAAAGTGCCAGCGAGTGCGTGTATAAAGGCGACCTTGGTTGCAATGAACTCGAGAAATAAATCCCATTCATCAAAACCTCTTTCTGCGGCATAGGCCAGCATATCCGGATCGGCGGATAGTCCAGTATTTATACCTACCAGTATTGGTGTACCCATGGCGCCGAAGGAGACTGGTGTACTCTGAATGATCATACCCGCGACGACCGCTGCCATTGCCGGGAAACCAAGGCCCACCATAAGCGGAACCGCAACCGCTGCAGGTGTACCAAAACCGGCAGATCCCTCGATAAACGAACCAAAAAGCCAGGCAATAATAATCACCTGAATGCGACGGTCAGGAGTGATATCGGAGAAGCCCTGGCGAATGGCTTGTATAGCCCCACTCTGCTGAAGGGTATTTAGTAGAAGAATAGCGCCAAAAATAATATAGATGAGTGTGCCGGCTACAATAAGCCCATTGACACTGGCTGCTACTACTTTGCTTATCGGTACCTGCCATGCCAGATAGGCCAACAACGCGGCAACTATGTAAGCGATGGGCATTGCTCGACTGGCTGGCCAGCGCAGCATGACCAAAAAGACTGCGACGGAGATAATAGGTAACAGGGAAAGTATAGAGAGGACACCGATGCTCATAGTTATTGTTCTTTTGAATAGGATTTAGGAGCTAGCGCTCGAGCTTAGCAGATATTCTGCCCTGCTCAAAACCCGGCTGGCTGCTACACCATGAGCGACAATATTGGGTATTAATGAAATAATGTCATTCTGGGCTTGAATCTAACTGGCCTGACCAATTCTTTAGAACAGGAGTAATGACAATGGAAATATCGACGATTGTAGTATTAGTCATCGTAGCGGTCGTATTCTTTTATATTGTTGGCATCTATAACCGACTGGTGAGTTTAAAGAACAGATATCAGAATGCTTTTGCCCAAATCGAAGTGCAACTTAAGCGCCGCTATGACCTCATTCCAAACTTGGTGGAAACTGCTAAGGGTTACATAAAGCATGAACGGGAAACATTGGAAGCAGTTATCGCTGCCCGTAATGGTGCCGCCGCAGGATTGGCCGCAGCCGCAGCTGATCCTGGGAATGCCGCGGCGATTAGAGAGTTGGCTGGACAGGAAGGTGTACTGACCGGGGCACTCAACCGCCTGAACGTGGTTATGGAGGACTATCCCGACCTTAAGGCGAATCAGAACATGATGCAGCTTAGCGAAGAACTAACTACAACTGAGAATAAAGTCGCCTTTTCCCGGCAGGCTTTCAATGATCAAGTAATGGCTTATAGCACTTATCGACAGTCATTTCCCCCTGTGGCAGTAGCAGGAATCTTTGGGCACAGCAGTGATGCCAGCTTATTGGAATTCGAAGACAGCGAGCAAATTCAGGAAGCACCCAAAGTCTCTTTCTAGCAATTTTGCGGTAGAACTTTATTGAAAGTTTTTTACCAGGCCGATAATTATGGATTTTTTCGAGTCTCAGCACATTGCCAAACGCAACACCGGGAAGCTAATTGTTCTATTTGCTTTGGCGGTGTTCGCTTTAATTATCATTACAAATATGATGGTGATGATCGTGTTTGGGATTGCCGGTAATGGATCGAGCAGCACAGCCACAGTAGGTGTTGTGCAATTTGATTGGCAAATCATTCTTGTGGTAAGCATGGCGGTGATATCGATCGTCTTGATAGGAAGCCTTTACAAGATTAGTGCTTTGTCCGGGGGCGGAGCACGCGTGGCGGAAATGATGAATGGCAAGCTGCTGTTGTCGGCTAACAATGATGTTGCAGAGCGTCGCGTTCTAAACGTGGTGGAAGAAATGGCTTTGGCCTCTGGAACACCTGTTCCCCCAGTTTATCTTATGGAGGAATCCGGCATCAACGCGTTTGCAGCGGGCTATTCACCCGCCGATGCAGTTATAGGTGTTACTCGTGGCACCATTGATACACTGAGCAGGGAGCAGCTACAGGGAGTAATTGCACATGAGTTCAGTCACATCCTGCACGGAGACATGCGAATCAATATTCGTCTGATTGGGGTATTACACGGGATCATGGTGCTTGGCATTATCGGATACTACTTGCTGAGAGGTGGAGCGCACAGCCGTCGCTCGAAGGATTCCGGTGGCATTGTGTTTCTGGGAATTGGACTGATGGTGGTCGGTTATGTCGGTACATTCTTCGGAAACCTAATTAAAGCTGCAGTTAGCAGGCAGCGAGAATTTCTTGCCGATGCGTCAGCAGTGCAATTTACGCGCAATCCGAATGGGATCGCTGGAGCATTGATGCAGATTACTGAACATACCGAGCGCTCCTACCTGCGTAACCCAAAGAGCGCGGAAATTAGCCATGCTCTTTTTGAAGAAGCTGGAACGTCGGCTTTGAGTGGCTTGTACGCAACCCATCCACCACTGGAAAAGCGAATAGCTGCCCTACTTCCCGGATGGGATGGTAGCCATGACCTGATTCGTAGAACAGTTGCAGAGGAAAAGCAGACAGAATCGGTAGCAACGGAGAAGGAGAGACGGCAAAAACTATCTTCAATACTCACCGGCGCGACCAGTGTGTTACTTACCGATTCCATCTTAGGTCAAGTTGGAAATCCGGGTGTTCAGCATCTAGATTATGCCGAGGCAATCAGGCAGCAAATACCTCAAACATTTCTCGATGCTGCACATGAGCCTTCAGCCGCCAGAGCAGTAATCTATTACTTGGTCATTAGTAGAAAGGACCCGGTACGAAGTCGGCAACTTGCCATTCTCGAGGGTAGTGCCGATCTAGGTGTCTATTCGGAATTGCAGGCTCTTTTAACAGCTGAGGCTGACGGTGTGTCGCTGAACTCAGTTTCTCGCCTACCCCTGGTGGAAATCGCATTGCCTAACTTGCGGCAACTTTCCGCCAATCAATATAAACTATTTAGGAACAATTTCGGTGAACTGATAGCCCTCGACAAAAAGATTAGTTTAATGGAATGGGCATTGCAGAAAATCATATTTACCAGTCTGGACATGGTTTTTGTCAAGCGAAAGGGAATCAAGCTTGGAAGAAAAGAGCTAAAGAAATGCAGCAACTCAATTAGACTGCTTTTATCCATACTGGCGCACTCTAATCCACAACAGGGAATTTCAGTTGAACAGGCTTTTGAGATTGCTACGGCCAGGCTGGATATAGCCGCAAGCATTATACCGATTGAGTCTATAGATTATAAAGCGTTGAACAATGCACTGGATGAGTTGGTTTTACTCAAGCCGCTGCAGAAACCTGCGCTGCTCAAGGCTTGCGCAGCCTGTATCACGGCAGACAAGGAGGTCGTGGCTATCGAAGCAGAATTGATGCGGGCCATAGCGGCAACTATCGATTGTCCGATGCCGCCGATCGTAGCCTGACTATTTAGTGTAGAACTCAGCCAGTTCTGAGCTTTGCCTGGGCGGCAGCTAACCTGGCAATTGGAACCCTGGGAGGGGAGCAACTGACATAGTCAAGACCTGTTCTATGACAAAAATCGATAGATGAAGGATCGCCAGCATGTTCACCGCAGATTCCAAGTTTTAGCTTCGGTTTGGTATCTCTTCCCTTGGCTACGGCCAGATCGATTAATTTACCTACTCCTGTTTGATCGAGGCTGGCAAACGGATTCTGATTGTAGATTTCCTTTCTTTGGTACTCATCGTAAAACAGCCCCATGTCATCGCGACTTAAACCCAGTGTTGTCTGGGTAAGGTCATTAGTTCCAAAGCTGAAAAAATCGGCTTCTCTGGCGATTTCATCAGCGGTAATCGCAGCGCGGGGAACTTCTATCATTGTGCCAACTATATAGTGTATACGGACCTTACGCGCCTTCATGACCTCGCGCGCAACTCGATGCACTATATGCAGTTGGTCGGCGAGTTCTTCTCTAAATCCCACCAACGGAATCATGATTTCCGGCTTTACGCGAATTCGTTTCTTGCCTTTCAGCACTTGCGCGGCTGCTTCAAAAATAGCCCTGGTCTGCATCTCAGTAATTTCTGGATGGAGAATACCCAGCCTGCAGCCGCGACAACCTAGCATAGGATTCTCTTCGTGCAGTGCTTTAATACGATCGATCACGAAATCGAGAGGGACATCGAGCTTCTCTGCAAGCTGTCGTCGAACGACATCGTCGTGTGGTAGAAACTCATGCAGAGGAGGATCCAGCAGTCGGATCGTGACAGGGCGACCGTCCATTGCCTTAAACAGCCCAATAAAATCCTTCTTTTGGAACGGTAACAGTTTCTTTAGAGCTGAACGGCGCTGTACTTCATCGACCGCCAGTATCATCTGGCGCATATAGTCGATGCGCTCACCATCGAAAAACATATGTTCAGTTCTACACAGGCCAATTCCCTCTGCACCGAACGATACCGCCTGCCTGGCCATTGTCGGAGTGTCGGCATTCGTGCGGATTTTTAAGGAGCGATGCTTGTCTGCCCACCGCATAACTGTTTGAAACAATTCATACGTATAGCTGGCTGAAGGCTTGAGCCCGCCGTCCAATACGCGTTTCACTTCGGAGTCTGCATTTTCAATCATGCCTTTGTAAATAGCGCCGGTGCTACCGTCTATGGAGATATAATCTCCTTCTTTCAGCACAACTTTCCCAGCTGTAAGTGTTCTTCTTTCGTAATTGATTTTGATATCGCTGGCTCCACAAATGCAGACCTTGCCCAGTTGCCTCGCAACGAGGGCGGCGTGTGAAGAGACGCCTCCGCGTGATGTTAGAACGCCCTGGGAATAAAGCATTCCTTTCAAATCATCTGGTGATGTTTCAGTTCGACACAGTACAACTTTATTTCCCTTGCGAGTTTCAATTTCAGCAGTGGAAGCAGTGAAGGCAATTCGACCCGTTGCTGCACCCGGGCCAGCCGGTAGACCATGCCCAATAGCGGCAGCCGCTTTCAGCGCCTTCGGGTCAAAAACGGGCACCAGCAGCGAATCGATAGATTCTGCTGGAATTTTCAGCAGTGCATTTTCTTGCGACATTAGCCGCTCTTTCTGCATTTCCACCGCGATTCGTACGGCAGCCAGACCCGTACGTTTGCCATTACGGGTCTGCAGGATGAAAAGTTGACCATTTTCAATAGTGAATTCGAAGTCTTGCATGTCCTTGAAGTGCCTTTCCAGTTTGTTTCGAACTTTCTCCAAGTCACGAAAACTTTTTGGCATCGACTCTTGCATATGCTGAATGCCGTGAGGAGTGCGCACACCAGCCACAACATCTTCTCCCTGGGCATTGATCAGGTACTCTCCATAGAATAATTTTTCGCCGTTCGCCGGATCGCGCGTAAATGCTACTCCTGTGGCACAGTCTTTACCGGCATTTCCGAACACCATAGCTTGTACGTTTACGGCTGTGCCCCATTCCGCAGGGATGCCGTACTGTTGGCGATAGAGTATCGCGCGTTCGTTCTTCCAGGATTCGAATACTGCCCCTATCGCCCCCCAAAGCTGCTGGTTTACGTCCTGGGGAAACGCGCTGTGGGTACGCTTCGAGATAAGTGATTTATAGCGCCGTACTAGCTCCCTGAGATTATCAGTGTTGAGCTCTGCATCTGAAGTTACCCCGGCACGCTTCTTGAGATTTTCCAGAATCTCATGAAAAGGAGCCTCTTCTTCTTCAGACCTGGCTTGTACTCCCATGACAACATCGCCGTACATCTGGATAAACCGTCGATAACAATCCCACGCAAATCGTGAATTGCCCGAAATTTCGGCCATGCCTTCGACAGTTTCATCGTTAAGGCCGAGATTTAGAATTGTGTCCATCATGCCAGGCATTGAATCTCTGGCACCCGAACGAACCGAGAGCAGTAGTGGATTCTGATGGGCTCCAAATTTCTTGCCAATTTGATGTTCAATTTGCCTGATGGCATGGGCCACCTGCTTTCTGAGAGTCGCTGGATAGCGCTTCTCGTGGTCATAGTAGTAGCTACAAACTTCAGTGCTTATAGTGAATCCAGGAGGGACAGGCAAGCCTATCGAAGCCATTTCCGCCAAATTTGCTCCTTTGCCACCTAGCAATTCGCGCATTTTGGCATTACCAGTAGTTTCGCGTCCAAAGGCGAAAATGTATTTTTTGGATTTCCGAGGAGTTTTTTGAACAGAAGAGGGCGATCTAGTCTTAGCAGCTTTACTCATAAATCAGTTACGTACCCTATTTTCCAAATTTCAGCGAATTTAGTGGATAAGCATTCCTCCAATGGTGAGAAAGCTTTTTTGGCTCCAGCTATTTGCTTACCTAACATGCCATTATCGAGGATATGTCAAAAGACTTATTCATCGATTAACAGACAATAACGACTGAAACCTACCCGGCGCGGGTGGGGAGAATAAAGCAACCGTGAGCCAAAATCCAGTGCTTAATAAGCTGTATTTCAACAGTATGACAACGAAGCAAAATATATCTACTATCATATATTAGAATAACTGGCTTTTGCTCATTTTCGCTGTCCGCTCCAATTGCAGCCACTCCTGTTTCATCAATGACAGTTAAGATCTGCGTCGGTCTACAACAAATCTGGCAGTCCCCGGTATTAGACTTGCTGGGAAATAGAACAACACAAAACTAATTGAATTTTCTCTCCACAGCAGGGATATTGAAGCTCAATCGATTCTCAAAAATGCATCATTGAGCAACTTCTGTAATCAGTGGAATGCCATCGAAAAAGGCTTCGAGGTTTTGTATAACCAGATTGCCCATATCGCGACTTGTTTCAATCGTGCCGCTTCCTATGTGGGGCAAAAGAACGACGTTCTCCGATCCTTTGAGTGAAGCAGGTACAACAGGTTCATTTGCATAGACGTCCAGCCCAGCACCGGCAATTATTCCCTGGTCGAGAGCTTCGATCAAAGCGTGCTCGTCAACGCTGCTACCGCGTCCCACATTGATAAAAATGCCATCGGGCCCAAGGCTTAGGAATGCTTCTTTGCCAATGATTTCGCGTGTTTCATCTCCACCCGGAAGCAGATTGAGAAGAATGTCGGAATCGGCCGCGAGTTCTGAAATTGACGAGTAGTAGCTATACGGGTGTGGCTTGGGTGACCTGTTGTGATAGGCAATATTGAGTTTAAAGGTCAGAGCACGATCCACAATTGCATGCCCAATTCTTCCTAACCCTATGATTCCTAGAGTTTTTCCAGCGAGGCTATGGCTGGCGGGGAACAGACTCAGTGCCCATGAGCCATTACGTACAAATTTGTCTGCTTTAATGATTCCTCGCACTGTTGCAAGAATAAGAGCCATCGCGATATCTGCCACGGCATCATTCAGCACTCCTGGCGTATTAGAAACCTTTATCCCTCTTTTCCCAGTTACATCAAAATCAATTCCGTCAACACCGACACCAAATGTGGCGATGAATTCAAGTGAATTCAGTTCATAAACGATTTCGTCACACTCCCAGGAGCCGGTTGCAACTGCTTTACATTCCCCCTGTAGCATCTGGATAAGTTCGCGTTTCTCTTTTGCTGAACATTTCCATAGATGATGGGTATCAAATTGGCTGTCGAGTTTTACGATAGTCTCCCGGTGAAATTTGTTGGCGACTAATAGCTTTTCTTTACTAGGCATAGGGTCAGTTTGCAAGGGTTCAAGATTCTAGAGTGTATTATTTTCACTAAGCAGTAAGCAAGCAGCTCTACAATCCGCACGTTAATTGGTTGCGATACATCTATATTTTCCGTAGATTGCAAACTCGGCTACAGATAACAGCCAAATACTTGCGCCTAAAGCTATGAATACGAAAACTGATGCATTCAAGAATCTCCCCTCAGTAGACAAGCTGCTGCAGTCGGAAATATTAGGATTGCTCATAGTTCGAGTGGGTCACGAATCGGTGAAGTTGGAAGCGAGATCGCAACTCGAGTCTCTACGAAGCAGGATTGCCGAAGCTGATGAGTCAGTTTTGCAATGGGTCGGGTCAGAAGGATTTCTGGATGATTTTTGTTCTGCTGTTCAAGTTAGTATAGAAGGAGCTTTTTCGAGTTCTCTCGTTCCCGTAATAAACCTGACAGGGACTGTAGTTCACACCAATCTTGGCCGGGCTCGCTTGCCGCTTGAAGCAATTGCTGCGATACAGTTAGCCGCAACTCAAACCACCAATTTGGAATATGACCTGGAGACTGGAACCCGGGGCGATCGGGATAGCCATATCGAAAGTAAGCTGTGTAATATTACAGGAGCAGAAGCCGCCACTGTAGTAAACAACAATGCCGCAGCTGTGCTGCTGGTGCTTAACTCACTAGCTTTTAACAAGGAAGTGTTGATTTCTAGAGGAGAGCTGGTCGAAATTGGTGGAGCGTTTCGAATTCCCGATGTTATGAAGAGTGCCGGGTGTACTTTGAAAGAAATCGGCACTACCAATCGAACTCACCTACGTGATTATGAATCTGCGCTTTCAGACCAAACGGCACTACTAATGAAAGTACATACTAGCAACTACGAAATCCGTGGATTCGTGAATTCAGTGTCTGAGTCCGAACTCAGCGAATTGGCTGGCAGTAATGAACTTCCCTTCGTTTCAGATCTGGGCAGTGGCACATTGGTAGATTTAGAACAATTTGGTCTGCCTCATGAAACTACTGTACAGGAATCCCTGCAGATGGGCGCCGACATCGTGACGTTTAGTGGCGATAAGCTGTTAGGAGGCCCGCAGGCAGGGATCATTGTAGGCAGGGCTGATCTGATTAGAAAAATTAAGGCCAATCCACTTAAGCGGGCATTACGCGTTGACAAGATTACGCTTGCGGCGCTGGCAGAAGTCATCAATCTATACCAGGATTCACGGAGATTGAGTTCCCGTTTACCGCTATTGGTTGATTTAACCCGACCCCTGAAAGAAATTGAAGCTGTTGCGGCTCAGCTGTTACCAATAGTGCAGGCTGCTGTACAAAACAAAGCCAAAGTCGTCACGAATTCCTGCCAGAGCCAGATTGGCAGCGGTTCATTGCCTCTGGATTTGGTGCCAAGCGTTGCCTTGGAAATTACTCCAGTGGCAGAAAAGGGGCAAACTGACGCGATGCTAATTGGCCTGGCTCTTGCATTTCGAAAGTTACCAAAACCGGTAATAGGGCGAATTCATGATGGAAAGCTGATCTTCGATTTACGCTGCCTGACTGACAGTGAGGAATTCGAGCATCAGTTAACTGAGCTGGATATTGTTGTTTAAGCTGCTGCATAGTGACCGCCTCGAACTCCTAGCTTGAAGCAAATCAGAGACAATATTGCCGCTGCAAACATCATAATCAGTAACGGATAAACAGTGCCGTTATAAATCAGAGCTACTGCCTGGGCAGCGACCGCCGAAAAAGCCATTTGCAGGAATCCAGTTAAACCCGATGCGCTGCCTGCGTATTGCGGGAACTCATTAATCGCGGCAGCCTGAGCATTTGGCAGTGTAATGCCATTGCCAAACACGGCAAGTGCTATCGGCGCAAACAAGCCAATTGGATGTTTGACTCCGGCAATCTGTAAAACAAACGCAAGGGAAATACCCAGAATAGCGATGCTGGCGCCATAGGATATCATTCTGTTTATGTCGATCTTGCGGCCAAAATGTCGCGCTACATAATTGCCCGACATAAAGCCCAGTGGAATCATCACAAAAAAGTAACCATATTCAGTTGGTGGTCTATTTAAAACTGATATCATGATTTCCGGTGCGGCAGAGATAAATGCGAAAAATACAACCGATACAAAAGTTACACAGAAGGCATAGCCGCAGAATGCACGGGACTTAAACAGGCTTGCAAATGTGTTTATCATGGCCCCTATTCCTTCAAAGGACACAGGATTTTCGAGTGTTTCTGGTAGGTTGCGCATTAGCAACAAGAAACTAACAATACTTAGTACGGCGATTACAACGAAAACTGATTGCCAACCGAATCTACCCATTAATTCACCACCTAGAGCAGGCGATAGCATTGGTATTACAACCATGACCATAACCAGTGTAGCGATCACCCTCGCGGCGTCTTCAGCACCATAGACATCCCTAACTATCGCTCGAGCTAACACAAGACCGACAGCTCCGCCAAAAGCCTGAATGAAACGACCCGCGATCAACAACTCGATCGTGTTCGCCAGATAACAAAATATTGATCCCAGTAATGTAATTGCCATACCTACGAGCATTATGGGTCTGCGCCCATACTTGTCCGAAAGCGGCCCGTAGACTAGTGTCCCTACTGCAATGGCGAACATAGACAGGCTAAGGGTTAGCTGAGCGATATCATTGCTGACTTGGAAAGTGTCCTGAATTATCGGCAATGCAGGTAACAGAATTTGCATCGCCGCCGGACCCATGGCGGAAGTAGCCGCTAGTAGAACAATTAGTGGTTTTGATAGGACATTGATGTTTGACAAACTGCAGCCCAAAAATATGGAATTGTATGAATAAGAGCATTAGAAGTTAGCTGTCCGGCAGGGCGTCGAAGCAACTCACTCATTGGCTCAGAAAAGTATCTCTATTCTGACGCAGGTTGCCGTTTAACTGAGAACTGAGAATGACGCTCGAACCTAATAGGATCGAGCGCTGAGCCTTGCTGATGTCATATCCAAGGCCAAACGCCTGTGTATGAAACAATCGTGTCAGCTCTTGAGCATTCCACTTGCTGCTTTGACTGCCGGCGGCCTCCATTGTGTAACACGATATGCTGGTTGCTGATCTCGAATTCAGGCATATAGATAAGTCTGGAGTGGAGTGTACATTTAAGACCAGTCCATTTTGATGTTCATGAAATCGAGGTGAGCGTAGCAAATACCGGGAGGTCAAACTGGAAAACTCTGATCCGTCCTGTTCAATACTGACCGGGATACTGGTTTCCAGTCTTCTTATAATACTTGGATCCTGCCGTAGTGCATACTCATAAGAATCCAGCGCTTCTTCATATCTCTCTACTGCCCATAGGGCGTCCGCCATTTGGGCGGAAATTCTTGCTTTGAGCAAGGCCTCTTGCTGGGGAAGGCGAGCCAAAGCGTTCCTGCCGGCCTCAATGATCTTAGCGTGGTCGTTATTCAGCGCAGCAATTTCAGTTAGATAGGAGAAGTAATATCCTGGATTGAGTTGGAAAGCACCGTTGTTGTTGGCTTGTTCCAGAATATTCGCTGTTACCCCTGGTCCAATTAACCCGGCAATCTCGGGTTCGATCCATTCGGGTATGTGGACATCCAGTGGAGCATAGGGGCGCAGTCGGCTCTGAATTACATCGAACTCGGCAAACAGTGAGCCCGCTCTGCGTGCGGCGCGCCAGGCATCAAAACGTAGTGAAATCGCGGCGATTTGTGACTTGACCGAATCTACAAGATCCATTGAAGCAGCGTTCTCCAATTGAATCTGGTATTCAGCTCGATTTGCCATCATATTTAGCAGTGCTGCATAGGCGTCTTTCTGTGCGTCATCGGCGCTGTAGGATCCATTCCTGTCTGGTTGACTGAGAGCAGTGGTGGTAAGTTTTACGGAATCTTCGGCATAACCTGCCAATAAAAGAAAACTAGCGCTAACCAGAAAGTGTTCGGCGCGATTCATCACGCTTACAATAGGGTCCTGTTGCTCTCGCCAGATGAGCATACGATCCAGAGCCGACCTCGCTTCATCGAAGCGAGCCTGATTCATCGTGAGGTATAATTTGTAAATCCAGGGATCGGCCACGCTGTCGGGATTCAGATAGCGCGTTGCCCGATTGAGGTAGTCTTCCGCCTGCTCAATTTCCAGCAAGCTCAATGAGACTTCTGAGGCATTGGTGAGATAAACCGTGTCATAATCATTTGCCTGATTTGCAATATCTTCATCTTCATCGATCGCGCGGTCACAGGCAGACATCGACTCGATTGGTTGCAAACTTGCCAGTTCCACTGCGCACAAGGTATTCCAGGCGCGTGCTCGCTCGCGCTCATTCTCGCTGTTTTGAAGCACCTGGTTGGCACTTGCGCGAGCCGCTTCATATTGCTTTAGCTTGATGAGAGGCCATCCCCGAAATGACTCGACATCCTGCCCATAGATTCGACTGAGCTTATCGAGGTATTCGAGTGACTTAAGTTGTTCACCCATGAGTTGATGCACATAGGACAATTGGCTTAGCGTCAGGTAGTGCCATTGTACATTTCCCGAGTTAAAAGCCTCCTCCAGAGTCTCATAGTCAGTCAGCTCTTCTGCTCGGTTAAGATGGAACAAGGCTCGAGGCATGTTTGCTTCGACTGAAAATAACACTTCCGCCAGTACGAATTGAGCAGCGGGTGATTCAGGTTCATTGCGAAGCCACAGTTCCGAGAGTTCACGAGCCTTTACATTTTGCCTCAGGTTCAGGGCATCACAAATTGCCAGCGCCCGAAGATCACTCACATCGGAAAACCCGAAACAGAGGGGCAAGCGCGCCTCGGGAATGTCGATACTGCCAATATCGAGCGGCAGGTCATCCTGGGAGTAGGCAACATGCTGGATCACTAGGCACGCAACAAAAACCAGCATCCTGTTGAGGCAAGACCGTCCAACTCGGCAAGCTAGGAGTACGTAGCTCATCATGCTGTGAGGGTGCTCCTGGCGAGTTGTTCCATCGGATCACGCATATTGTCTGCCAGTACTTTCTCAAAGTCCGCGACTCCTGGCGCCAGCTCGATGCGATGGCCCAGTACGCGAGGCAGTAATAGCTCAATATCTTCAGCGCTCACATAGTTGCGCCCTCTCAGCGCAGCAGACACTTGCAGGGCAGGTAGCAGTAACACCATGCTGCGGGTTGAATTGCCCTGTAATACTCGATCATCGCTGCGAAGATTCCGTGAGATATCCACCAGTACAGTCTTGATGGCAGGATTGATGCTTACTCCCGAGTCAATTTCGTGGCGTGCGCTCAACACTTCATCACGAGTCACTGTCGCGAGACTATCCCCAAAATCCCGGCGCTCCTTGTAAGTATCCAGTACGTCCAACTCTGCTTCACGATCGATATGATTCATAGTGATCTTGAACAGGAAACGATCCAGCTGTGGAGTGGGCAGTGGATAGGTGCCAACCAGATCGAGTGGGTTCTGGGTGGCAATGACAAAGAACAAGCCATCCAGTGCATAAGTGACATTATCTACTGTGACCTGTTTTTCGCCCATCGCCTCTAACATGGCTGACTGAACCTTGGGCGAAGTACGGTTAATTTCATCCGCGAGTACAACGTGGGCAAACAGTGGGCCATGGCGAAAATGAAATGCATTACTGTTGCTGTCGAAGACAGGAACACCGGTAACATCTGACGGCAATAGGTCAGGCGTGAACTGGATGCGGCGAAATGGCACGATAGCTTCGTCAGTGCTGGTACCACTGACGATGGCATCTCCTAGGGCTTTAGCCAGGGTGGTTTTTCCGGAACCGGGGTAGTCCTCGAGTAAGATATGGCCATCGGCGAGGAGAGCAATAATCGCCAGCTCAATGACATCATCGCGGCCCAACACCTGCTTTTTCACAGTGTTCATCAAAGTCTGCAACACGCCGAGAGAAGTCGATAAATCTGTATTGGTGGCAGAAAGGGCGTCGCTACCATCCACTGATGACAGTTCAGTGATTTCGGCAGTACTATCTGACGTCATAAATTACTCCAAGCAATGTAATTAATTGATATTTCTAGCAATTATCGGGTTAACAGCCAGGAAAAAGGATTTAGTAGAGCGAGCACTTTCTTCCACGTGACGGTGTTGTGGTGGATCTCTTTACTAATCGCCCGCTGTAAGGCATTCCACTGCATTCTGTCGAAATGCCCCGGTACGTCACTACCGAGTGCACAGGCGAGATGGGAATGCGTCATTACCTTGATTGTTGGGGCAGTCTGGCTGGCTCGGGCCGCGAAATTCTCACGGCTCTCACCATAGCGCCGATGTAAACCAATTGCGGATAAGCGGTCCAATACCGCACGATAACTTACTCGGTGTTGGTTCGGCTCTCTGGCCTGACTAGGGACCCACAGTCGATAAAATTTGATTAAATAAGCCACGGTAAGAATGAGTATCGCTGAGACATACAGAACATTTAGCAGAGCTTGCAAGCTGATAAATGAAGATTGCTGTGACTCAAGAAAGTCCTCGAATGAAGCGTCATTTCGCAGCATATCTCCTAACAGCTGTTGCAGGTCATTTTGTGGATCGGTAGTCATATCGACTAGCGTCTGTTGTGGTGCCGGGTCTACGATTACCCAGCCGATATCGCGAAAATAGATTTCAGGCCAGGCATGACCGTGCACTGCCTGAATTAGCAGGGAAGAGCCACCCGATCTATTGCTGGCTGGTACCGAGTAACCCACGCCGACTCGCGTAGGAATACCGATGCTTCGGTACATGTAGGCGGCGGCAAATGAGAAGTGCATACAGTAACCAGTCAGATCACCGAACAGAAAAGAAGCCGCTGGATCCGGCTCATAGGCGTGTTCGTTCTTCAGGCTATAAATTCCGTTTTCATCAAGGTAGGTCTTAATTGCCCAGGATTTGGCGAAGGGATCTTCAGTAAATTCAGGGCGTAGATTGGAAATCAGGCTTTCTGCTAATTCCTGATAACGCGGATCATCGGGCAATGCTAGGTATTCTTGAAGGACTTCGTCCGACCAGTCTTCTCTGCCTGTCTCTCTCCCAATTAAAAATTCGAAATCGTATTCCGGGGCGAGTGAATAACTGTTATAGGTGCGCTTGAATCGCAAATTATTAGGGTTAGGCACATTTTCATACGCAATGGGGCTCTCGAGACCGAATGGTGAGCGGTGGGGTACCAGCATCCCAATCGTGGAGCGTACAGCTGTTCGCTGATCTTCACTCAGTGGCAATTGTTCTGTATCCGCGCGGCCATTAGTGAAAAATTCGATCAAGTCCTGATCCATGTCCTGCCGTGTCGTAAAATCCAACATCGACCCATTAAACTGAGAATAAGCCGATTCACGAAAATAGTAGGAGCCATTAATCGGCTCATAGTCATCCCGAAATACGACTACAGCCACAGGCGCTTCTTTGTCATTAGCGGTGTCCTCACCATCGCGAAACGGGTTTTCTTGCGGTGAGCCATTACCGGACTGTTGTCCGGTTAATCCAAGATCATCGGTGAGTTGTGGCGTGGGCAGCCCGAACAAGCGCACATAGGCTAATAGTGAAAAACATAATATGCCTAGTACGGCGAAATGATAGGGAAGCCTTCTCTGATTACTCTCCATCATCAAGAGGGCCGATAATGACAATACTGCAATGCAGCCGAACGCCATCAGAATTGCAGAAGGGTCGATGCCTCGAACCAGAGCAAAATCTCCAATAAAGAATGGCCGATGTATCATGCCATTACGATGTGCCGCTAAGGTTATGACAAATGCGGATGCCACAAATAAAATTTCTAGAACCGCACCGTAACTGGTCCGGTGAGCCAGACTTCGCAATCCAATTGTGATACTGGCACTGATTACAAACCACTTTATGAATTCGCTGCTATTGAATGCACCCATAGGTGAAACCAGATCCGCGACTGACTGCGAACTCACTAATAGTTGTGCAGTGAAGATTCCCACCAGCCATAGCAATAATCCTGCACACAGAATCGAACTGGTTCGGAATCTGTTCCAGGGCGGCTGATGCAGACGGAGATCAACCAGATAGCACGCGAAAAGGCAGCCCACGAAAGCAGCGACGGATCCGCTGACTACAGACAGAGAGAGGCTTAGCACCCAAAAGCTACTGGCAATAATCGCCGCCCGTAAGCTGGTAGGGAGAAAGTGATGTGACGAATGCTCTGCTCGTACTGTCATAACTTAAACCTTTCGAAGGCTCTGATCGAAGCTAAGCCCGGTTTTCCGATCCACAACAAGAGTGGATTCTACTAGCTGACCGAGTTCGGTCAACAGATTGATTAGATCATGCTTCGGACTGGCGCGTTCCAGCGGTGAGCTGTCACTTCCAGGCTCCTGAAAGAACAGTCTATGCCAGATACTGAAGGATTGTGGATCTTCGAATCCATCGGTTGCCAGCACTAGTGAAAAGTGACCGGAATGACGGCCAATTGTTTTCTTCAGGTTTGCCAGCCATGGGGCGAATTCAGCGGCGGCAAATACGATGCAATGAGCTCCGGATTGTCCGGCCGCTGCCGTTAAGAAGTTATCCAGCCCATAGCTGAAAGGGGGGCTGATTGCTCTTGATCGGGCGATCGCGTCCAGTGACTCAGCCAGCGTCTCGCAAGGTAATTCTGAGCCATCTGCTCCAAATGCCCAATCTTCGCCCAGCACAGCTGCTTCCAGAGCAACACGAGCCACGGCGGCAGCTGCTTCATCGTTGTTACTGCTTAGCAGATAAGCCACAGTGCGTTTGCTATGGAAGACACTCTTCTCGGCGAGTCGTACGTTCAGCTGGCGGCTTCGGGCGAACACTTTCCACATGATGTTGCGTATTGAATCTCCGGGTGCGTAAGGGCGAATCTCCATGCGATCACCTTCAGGATCGCCCGAAGGATTTGGAATGCCATCTTCAGCAGTAAGGGAGCGCAATAGAGGTAATGGCTTAACCGTATTGGTTCTTGGTAATGCCTTGAAGCGAATTGGTTGATCCTGCCACCAGGAATAGCGACAGAATCCCAAAACATCTGACACTATGAACTGACGAACTACATTCTCCGCCAGACAACGTTTCTTCGGTATAATCTCCTCCACCAGTTCACTCGAAGTCGACACTCGAACCCTGGTTTCGATATAATCGGGAAATGTGATTCTCCAGGACAGTTTAACGAGAGGAAAGTAGTTAAGCACCGGTAGTTTGAATCCAGTTTCGTTGGGAAAGCCCGCTTCGACATTTATCACTTTTGCGGTAGTGTCTGTGCTACCCAAAGTGCGATACACGCTACGCTGGACCAATACACCGCTGATCACTGAACAGAACAGGCAAAAAATGAGTATAGCAAGCGCACAGATCGCCAGTGAGAATACCACCAGATCCATGGAGCCATAGCCAAAGATACGCAAAGCCCCCGCAGCCATAAACAGTGTAATACTACCCTGTAGAGTAAGTGGGAACAGTCCAGCCAGCTTCTGTATCATGTTGGCCAGAATAGACTGCCTGTATTTAGTGGAAAGATTGGAAAAAAGCTGCATGGCTTCGGCTTCAGCGATAGTAATGCTCTCAGCGGGAAAATTAGTTTCCGACATCAATCGCTCCATTTTTGCATGCCGCAGGCCCGACTACAATGAATGGAGTGCCTTCTAAAAAGCACTATATTTCAATATTTACCTTTGTTTTCACTGAGTTAGCAATAAAGCACTGTTCATGAGCCAGATGGTGTAATGATTCTTGTGTGGCTCTATTTGGAATCGATTCACCAGAATGTATAACCGTGGGGCTCAGTGTGACTTGACTAACCACATACTTACCTTCGGCATTTCTGGCCATTACACCCACCGCGTTATCGATATACGAATCAATCTGAAATCCTTGGTCAGACGCGAGTGCAAGATAAAAAAGCATATGACAGGATGAGATTGAGGCGACGAATGCTTCTTCTGGATCTACATTCTCTTCGCTTGACCAGGGTAGGGGAACAATCTGAGGAGATGCTGACGCTGGAACTTCAGTGCCGCCATCAAACTTCCAGATATGAGCACGAGATTATCTATTAGATAGAAAATCTGCTCCGTTGCGTTTCCAGCTAATCGTCGCAGAATAGTTAGACATGGCACCTCAAAATTAAGATTACTGGTTGATCCTGTTTTCAATAATTTGCTCTACTACAGCAGGTTCGGCAAGCGTCGTAGTGTCTCCAAGATTCTCGAGTTCGTTCGCTGCAATCTTGCGCAGGATTCGCCGCATGATTTTTCCAGATCGTGTTTTAGGTAAGCTGGGTGCGAATTGAATGATTTCCGGTTTGGCGAAAGCACCGATTTCTTTTCCGACGAATTGGATCAGTTCCGTTCTCAAGTCTTCGGTAGGCTCTTCGCTACTCATCAGCGTAACGTAAGCATAGATGCCCTGGCCCTTGATTGCGTGGGGGTAGCCCACCACGGCGGCTTCCGCGACAGTATGATGGAGCACCAACGCGCTTTCAACTTCGGCTGTCCCCAGGCGGTGACCGGAAACGTTGATCACATCATCAACTCGGCCGGTTACCCAGTAATATCCATCTTCATCACGGCGGGCACTGTCTCCAGTGAAGTAGTATCCAGGGTAGGTTGTAAAGTAAGTCTCGATACAGCGCTGGTGATCCCCATATATGGTTCGAATCTGGCTTGGCCAACTTTGAGAGATTACCAGATTACCGGTGGCGGCTCCTTCCAGCTCATTGCCATCCGCATCCAGTAGGGCAGGTTTTACTCCAAAGAACGGCTCAGTAGCAGATCCGGGCTTCAAATCGGTCACCCCGGGTAGAGGCGTTATCATGATCACACCAGTTTCAGTCTGCCACCACGTGTCGACTATAGGGCAACGGGAATCGCCTACCACTTTGTAGTACCACTCCCAGGCTTCCGGATTGATGGGTTCGCCGACTGAGCCCAGTAGTCGCAGTGATCCACGGGATGTGCGGGTAACGGGCTCGTCACCGGCTGCCATTAATGCGCGAATTGCCGTTGGAGCCGTGTAAAAAATATTAACTCGATGCTTGTCGATTACCTGCCAGAACCGGGAAGCATCCGGATAAGTCGGGACACCTTCGAACATAAGTGTGACAGCCCCGTTTGCTAGAGGTCCATAGACGATGTACGAGTGACCGGTTACCCAGCCGACATCGGCTGTGCACCAGTAGATGTCTCCTTCATGATAGTCGAAGACATACTTATGGGTAATACTCGCTCCGAGCAGATATCCGGCTGTTGTGTGCAGTACTCCCTTGGGCTTGCCGGTTGAGCCTGATGTATAGAGTATGAACAGTGGATCTTCGGCATCCATCAGCTCAGGTTCACATTCGTCGCTTTCGGCAGCGGTTGCCTTGTGATAACAAACATCGCGGTCTTCAGACCAACCAACATCTGCATTGGTTCGTCGTACTACGAACACAGAATGAACGTTAGGGCATTGTTCAAGCGCGGCGTCCACATTTGCCTTTAATGGTATATGGCGGCCACCTCTGACACCCTGGTCTGCCGTAATCACTGTCTGGCAATCTGAGTCCAATATTCGATCCTTGAGTGATTCAGGCGAGAAGCCACCGAAGACTACGGAATGAATGGCTCCTATCCTTGCGCAAGCTAACATCGCATAGGCCGCTTCGGGAATCATGGGCATGTAGATACAGACCCGATCTCCTTTTTTTACACCTCTCGTTTTCAGTGCATTGCTGAGTTTACAGACCTGTTGGTGTAGTTCTCGATAGGTGATTTTCTTGTCATCATCAGGTTCATCGCCCTCCCAGATTATTGCTGTCTGCTCGCTTCTGCGCTCCAGGTGTCGATCAATGCAGTTAAAAGCCACATTCAGCTTCGCATCAGTAAACCAACTCGCCTCCGCTTTAGTGAAGTCACTGCTTACCACTGATGACCAGGGCTTATGCCAGTAGAGTAGTTCCCCAGCCTGTTCTGCCCAAAATTCCTCCGCTGATTCAATCGATTGGCGATAGAGTGTTTCATAGCGTTCACGAGTGAGATGACTGCTCTGGGACGCAGCCTCGCTAACGGGGTATGTAATGATTTCTGACATGATGCGTTCCTGTGCTTTTTGCTTGGTATATTGTAAATCCAGTGGCGAAATAAACAGACAGCTCGGCACGGGACAAAATTACCAAACTGCAGCGAGACTATCTGTATTGCTCTTCTACAGGGGCCAGTCAGTATGCCTCAAAGCCCCAGGCTACTCAAATGCCCCAGGTTGTATGGTTGATGGGGGAAGCACTCTGGAAGGTAGCTAGCATTTCACCTGCAGGCGAACGTTATCGATCAAACGACAGGCGCCCAGATGGGCGGCAGCTAAGATTACTATCGATGAATCTAGCTCGCTCGCAGGTGTCAGCTCATGCGCGTTGCAAATAGCCAAATAGTCAGGATCGAATCCTGCAGCGGATAGCTCCTTAATCGCTGCTTTTTCCAGTTTTCTATAGTCTCGCTCGCCCCGAACGATTTTCGAAGCTGTATCGCATAGGCAGCGGTAGAGACGCGGTGCGATTGCGATTTCGCGGTGGCTGAGATAGGCATTTCGTGAACTCAGTGCTAGTCCAGCCTCATCTCGTTCAATCTCGATACCCTCTATCTCGATATTGAACGCCAGATCGGTGGCCAATCTCTGTATGAGTAGGAATTGCTGGTAGTCTTTCAGGCCGAAATAAGCCTTGTGTGGTTGCACGATATTGAACAATTTGCAGACTATTGTGGCCACGCCATCAAAATGTCCCGGCCTGCTTCTGCCGCAGTAAATCTCCGAAAGCTCGGGAATATGAATAGTAGTCGTACTGCCTAAATCGGTGCCATAGATAGCCTCTACGGTTGGAGCGAAGAGGAGATTACAGCCGACAGTCCTTAACTTCTCCTGATCAGTGCTGAGGCTGCGTGGATAGGTTTCCAGGTCCTCGTCCGAACCGAATTGCAGCGGGTTTACGAAGATTGTGCTAACGGCGAAATCACATTGCTTGACAGCGGCGCTTACTAATTTGAGGTGCCCCGCATGGAGATGACCCATTGTTGGTATCAGGCCGATGGTGCTACCGGAAGCTCGCTGTCTGATTAATAATTCACGGAGTTTCTCTGTTTCGGTAATGGTCAACATGGTTTTCAAGCGGGTTAGTTAAAGCAATGTTCCTCACCGGGGAAAGATGAGCCATGGACTGCTTTTACGTAGGCTTCAATAGCACCAGGTATACCATTATCTGACTCTTTTAGAAAATTTTTGACAAATCTAGGCGTGATAGGGGAAACGCCAAGTACATCATGAAGCACCATTATCTGGCCAGTTGTAGCTGGCCCGGCTCCGATTCCTATGACGGGAATGCCAACCGATTCGGTAATGGTCTTAGCCAGGCTCTTGGGAACACATTCCAGTAGCAGTATGTTGGCTCCTGAAGCCTCTAGCATCTGCGCTTCCTCAATTATCAGTTGGGCCTGCTCAGTATCTCGACCCTGAACGTGAAATCCCCCGATTCGATTGACAGATTGTGGAGTCAGGCCCATGTGTGCACAGACAGGTATGCCACGCTCGGTGAGCAGCCTGGTAGTATTGGCGATCCAGGCTCCACCTTCCAGCTTGACAATATGGGCGCCAGCGCGCATCAAGGCAGCGGCGTTCTCAAGCGTCTGCGATTCTGAAGCATAGCTCATGAATGGCAGGTCAGCCATTAGCAGCGAGCCTCTGTTGCCTCTTTTTACACAATGAGTATGGTAAATCATGTCATCCATCGTCACAGGCAGTGTGCTATCGTGCCCCTGAATCACCATGCCCAGTGAATCACCCACTAGCAAGACTTCCACACCTGCTTCGCTCAGAATCGAAGCAAAACAAGCATCGTAGGCAGTAAGGCAGGCAAATTTCTCACCTCGTTTCATGATGCCAAGTAAAGTGGTTAAGGTTACGTTGCTTACGGTTTTGTGCGTACTCATAGTTTTTCAATAAACAGTAATGGGATTACAAAATACCACTGCTCACTCGCGGCTAACTGCAGTGCTATCTTCCGGTTGAAATCGATGAATGGACTCAGGCTATATCAAAGATGAGCTAGGATTAAAGTAGTGCGTGCCGCTGGGCAGAGCAACAATATAGTCTACTAGTTGTTGATAGTCATCTTCATTTCCAACCAAATCAATTTCGGCGCTATTTACAATCAGCAGAGAGGTTCTGTTGTAGTAATGGAAAAAATCCGTATAGGCACTATTCAGATTCTCCAGATATCCCAGTTCGATGTACTGCTCAGCCTTGATGCCACGTTTTTGAATGCGATCCAATAGCACATTGGTAGGCGCCTGCAGAAAGATAACCAGGTCTGGAACAGGTGCGTCTACCACCAGATGGCGATAGACATTCAGATACAGTTCGTACTCATCTGGATCCAAATTTTGCTGCGCAAAGAGCTGGTCTTTTTCCATCAGAAAATCAGCTACTCGGACTGGCTCGAACATGTCCTCCTGCCGTAATTCTTGTATTTGCTGGGAGCGTTGGAACAGGAAAAATAACTGTGTTGAGAGCGCATGTTGGCGAGGATTCTCATAGAAGCGCTGCAGGAAAGGATTTTCATCACTTCGCTCCAGCAACACTTCGTAGTTAAAAGTATCTGCCAGGCGCTTTGTAAGACTAGTCTTGCCGACGCCAATCGGCCCCTCGATAGCGATGAAGCGAGGTAGTGGCCTGGCGAAGCTGGTTTGCTGCATTACTAGGGGTCCTCTGCACAAGGTTTCGGCGACTCTGCGGGAGTCTGTCGCGAGGCTCAACGCAGGAATGGGCTCTCTTGGCAAGCACGACAACGATGCGGCAGGGCGCCACAGGGCCCAGAGTAGTCATAGTCTTGTTCAGAGAGTTCCTAGGTAACACCCGGTGGTTCGCGTTTGCTGCGTCGCCTGCGGCGTTTCCTGGGTTTTGAGACAGCTGCAATCATCTCCGATTTACGTTTTGTATCACCGATTTGGAAGTCCGTCCACCATTGGCCCAAGCTATCGAGTTCCTCTCCTGACTCCTCGCGCAGCAGAAGGAAATCATAGGCAGCGCGGAAACGCGGGTGATTGAAGACGCTCTCTATGCTGCGCTTATTGCGGCGTTGCAAACGATATTGTAATTCCCATATTTCTCGGCTGGCAGCTGTGAACCGTCTGGGAATCGCCGTATATTCCAGCTGCTCTGCAAGGGTTTGATTCGCTGCCTGAACGAAATGCTGATGTTGATTACCATCGGTGTTTGATAACTGCCCCAGACGAGTATTGAGCACAGGCCATAACAGTGCGGCGAAGAGAAATGCCGGGGTTACGGATTTTCCAGCCGCCAGGCGCTTATCGGTATTGGCGAGCGCCAAATCGACCAGCTTGCACCAGGTGTCATCTGCTTGTGTCAAGGCTTTCAGAGTCGGCGCAAACAAGAAATGTCCCAAATGATATTCCGAGAGCTGGGCAAACGTAGCGACTGCGTGACCACCTGTCATGATCTTCAGCGTTTCATCAAACAGACGAGCTGGTGAGATAGATTTCAGCAGCTTAGCCAGCTCCCGAAATGGGCGTTGGGTGGCCTCTTCAATCGTGAATCCCAACTTGGCAGAAAATCGAATGGCTCGCAGCATCCGTACGGGATCCTCCCTGTAGCGCTCAACCGGATCACCAATGATTCTGAGTTGGCGAGCCCGAAGGTCATCCATGCCAGTACTGAAGTCGAGTACTCTAAAATGATCTACAGTGTAGTAGAGTGCATTAACGGTGAAATCACGACGTAATGCGTCCTCATCTATGTCTCCGTAAACATTGTCGCGAAGAATCATTCCCGAGCTGGAATGTGCCGAATCCAATCCCCGAATCTGACGCCTTGGCGCTGCATCATCGATTTCATTTAGTGCGTTATGGTGGGCTCGAAATGTAGTTACTTCGATGATTTCCCTCCCATAGCGAATATGCACAATCTTGAAACGGCGTCCAATAATTCGTGAATTTCTAAACAGTTGCCTAATTTCTTCCGGCGTTGCATTGGTGGCTATATCGAAGTCTTTCGGTGTATTGCCTAACAACAGGTCTCGGACCCCACCGCCAACCAGGTAACCATGAAAACCGCTCTCGTTAAGCCGATAAAGGACTTTCAGTGCACTGTGAGCTATGTTCTTGCGAGAGATTGGATGTTCATCACGCTCAATAATGTGCGCTCTGTCCAAGCCGGGCAAAGGGAGATTTGAATTCATTTGAAGTCAACTGTTATGTGAGCCAGACAGGAAGCGCGGTACTTCAATAACCGAAGGAAATAGCTTGAACTAGTCACGAATGTGGGTCTATTTCTCTTGGGTAGCGTCTCTGCTTATAGGAGCTATTACAGGCTCGAACGGCATAATACACCGCCACACACAAAATAGCAGAAATTCAGGTGAGAACGACGTGGCAGAGATAGTGAGGGGGTGAAAAACCACCCCCTCATAGGAAGGTAAACGTTATTGTTATTATTGCTATTGGTTACTTTTTCTATTAGTTGGGAGCCAAACATGGCGCCGCATAAAGCAAGGGGCGGTATATTTGAGGCAATGAAACAACAAGTCACAATAGCCGCAAGACCAGCCTTATTATTATTTGATGCACTAACCTCAGTTGTATAACTCAGTAATGCTATTTTTGTTTTTATTAATGATTATTATTATTGTTTATTGTTATTAGCAGGACATGCAAGGCATTTATTGTGCCAGTTTAACAAACCTTTATTTTTCAATAGGTTGCAATGTTAGAAACTAGTTGCTAATTGCTTTAAGCCTGGTTTTTGTTACTTATTGCCACTATCGGTTGAGTAAAACAGTAGCGGTAACGTTTTTGGGTGAGTTTTTCTGCAATACATTGAAAGGCGTATGTACTGTGGTTTTTCGCCAGTTTTAGCGATCTAAAAGAGCAGGCAGAGAGAGAAAAGGACCACTTTTTAAGCAGATTACAGAGATCAGGCGGGCTGCTTCTTCTTGCGGGGAATTCCAAAACGTTGCCTTCTTTCCCACAGGCATTTACGACTGATTCCAAGCTTCTTGGCCAACTGTGTTTCATTCATTGAATCCTGGTGTTCCAGCACAAATCGTTGGAAGTAATCTTCCAGTGACAATTCTTCAACCCGTTCAATCGACTCGGGCTGGGCCACTTCATCGGCTTCTTCAGCCTCGTTATCAATCGCCAACAACTCTTCACTAATTTCAGGTTTCTCGGCTAACACAACGGCTCTTTCTATGGCATTTTCCAGTTCACGGACATTTCCTGGCCATGCATATTTGGCTATAGCATGGCTGGCGCTATCGCTGAGATGCAGCATTGGGGTCTTCAAGCGTACGCAAATTCGCTGCAGGATTGTGTCGGCGAGTTCGAGGATATCGTTACCTCGCTCTCGTAGAGGAGGAATCAATAAGGTCATTACATTGATACGGTAATACAGATCTTCACGAAAATTTCTGTTAATCACTAACTGTTTCAAGTCTCGATGGGTGGCGACCACTAATCTCACGTCTACTTTCTTGGATTGGACCGAACCGACTTTGCGAATCTCATTCTCCTGTAAGACACGTAGTAACCGAGCCTGCGCCTCCAGCGGTAGTTCACCAATTTCATCCAGGAATAGAGTGCTACTACTGGCGGCTTCTACCAGTCCAGTGCGAGTAGCAGTTGCTCCCGTGAATGCTCCTTTCTCATGACCGAACAATTCAGATTCAATCAGATTCTCTGGAATGGCAGCGCAATTTACCGAAATCATTTCCCGACCCTGGCGAGTACTCAGATTATGGATTGCTCGAGCAACAAGTTCTTTTCCAGTTCCAGATTCGCCACTGATCAGCACGGTAGAATTCGTCAAGGCAACTTTCCGGATTCGCCTGAACAACTCCATCATCTGGGGGCAGCTTCCAATCATTCCGTGAACGGGAGGTTCATAATCATCGTTCTGCGCCTTTTCACGTTTGTGAGGCCTTGTGTGCTCCCGTACTATTTTGCCTACAGTCTCGATGATTTCTTTGTGCTCAAAAGGCTTGGCTATATAATCGACGGCTCCCATCTTCATCGAGTCAATTGCTGATCGAATACTAGAATAACTTGTCATTATCAATACAGGAGTGTTGGTAGCCTTAATGAGGTCGGTGCCAGGTGCGCCAGGTAACCGCAGATCACTTATGATCACATCAAACTCATCCATGTCATACTTTTCCAGTGACTCCTTCACAGTGCCGGCTTCACTGACTTGATATTCGTGGCGCTCTAGCAGTCGCTTCAGCGCATTGCGAATTACAACTTCGTCTTCTACTACCAATACCTGTGTCATTGCTGTCATATAAAATCTTTTACAGATTAATGTACTTATTCGCGCATAATTCTATTGCGCTTCGGCTTCCTGTTCTCGGGATGAGATCGACTGACTGTCGCCTTCATGATAACAAGGAAACCTCAGTATTACCTGCGTACCTGTTCCTTTGGGTTTATCGATAGGGCTGATTATATCAATATCCCCGTTTAAATCTTCTACTATGCTGAATACCAGTGACAATCCCAGCCCAGTGCCTTCTCCAGCTTCCTTGGTAGTAAAAAATGGATCGAAAATTCGGTCACGGATGGCGGGAGGAATGCTAATTCCTTCATCAGTAATAGCGATTCTTACCCGATCTCCTTCAATAGTTGTCTGTAGAATGATCTTGCTATCGGTTTGGCTGGCGTCCCGCGCATTGTTAATCAGGTTGACCATAACCTGAAGAAGCCGTTGGAAGTCCCCCATGATTTTGGCTTGAGGATCACAATCCATCTGAAAATGAATGTCCTTGCTCTTTTTATCCAGTGAGATAAGCGTTTTCGCTTCTTCTATACAATCCAGCACGGACACAATTTCATTCTCATAGTGCGTCTGGCTGGTTCCTGCGTGAGCAAAATTCACTAGTGACTGTAAAATTTTTGAAGTGCGATTGGTTTGTTCGATTATCTGCTCCGCCAGATTGTTCAGTTCCTTATTCGGATATTCATCGCGAATAGTCTGGGCCAGACAGGCAATCCCGGTAATGGGATTGCCAATTTCATGGGCAACACCGGCTGCAAGCCGACCGATTGATGCGAGTCTTTCACTGTGTGTCAGTCCTGCTTCGAGGATTTCGGTTTCGGTAATGTCTTCCAGTAGAATGATTACACCCTCGTGGCTGGAATCTTGCTCACCAGATTCATCAATAATTGCCTTGTGCAGATTTACGGATTTTTTATGATCGTCCAATTCGAAATAGTGTTTGTAGGAATGGCTGGAATCCTCATCGAGAAAGTTGGTTAACAGCGAAAGCCAGGGCTCACTTAAATCTGCCAATTGTGAACCCACGATATCGGTAGACTTAATACCGGTAAACTCTTCCAAGGTATGATTCCACATCACTATTTCTTTATCAAAGCTCAGCGAGCACACACCCAGGGGAAGATCGAGTAGAATTTGACGATGGTAGCGGCGCAGATTATCGAGATCAACTGCCATGCCAGATAAATTGCTGCGATACGATCCAATTCGATTCTCGATTACATTCAAATCAGAACTACCGTGCTCGGATACTATGCTGTAAGGCAGATAACCATCGATGAGTTCCCTAGCAATAGACGGGCCGAGCAGCCCGGAGAGGTTTGCTTCGAGCCGGCCTCTCAACAGGCGCATCGAATAGGGTCTTCGATCGCTTACGTTAATGTTCAAATCCTGTAATGCCAGCATGACTTCCCGCGTCGCAGTTTTATCTCCTAATGGCTTGCTAAGGCTCGTGATGAATTCCTCTGGAGACTTGGCCACCAATCCGCTGCGTTTGCGCCTGCGAATCGTATCGAGGGCACAAATATCTGCTGAGCTGCGCTCCTCATCTGTGGTACTGCTGAGCAGAGAGACAGCTACAAAAATCAGGCAATTGGAGATAAGCGAAAGAGCCGCTATCTCGCGCCAGTTAATCGACACCAGTGAAAGTAGTCCAGATGCCAGCTCCATAAAAATTGGCAACATTAAAAAAACGAACCAGATGAAGACGCCCGTGCCAAGTCCAGCTATAAATCCTTTCTTGTTGCCCTGAGTCCAGTAGAGGATGGCGAGTATGCCGGGAAGAAACTGAAGACCTGCGGTAAACGCGACCGTACCTATTGTCTGAATGTTGGTACGGTCCTGGGGAAGGTAATAAAAAAGGAAGCCAGCCCAGATTAACGCTGTAATAAGAGCTCGCCGGTGCCACAACAGCCAGCGGTAAATATCATGTTTCGCTGTGGGTTGATAAATAGGCAGAATCAGATGGTTGAGGCACATGTTTGAAAGTGCCAGCGTGATAACGATTATCAACCCGCTGGCTGCAGACAAGCCGCCGAGGTAAGCGAGCAAAGTAAACATCGGCATGTCATAGGCGATACCGATAATAACCGGAAAATATTCCACATCTATGGTGCTGCCGGACTGCAGACCTGCCCATAATATTGGCAGCACAGGAAGGCTGATCAGTAAAAAATAGAGAGGCACGCCCCAGCTGGCGAACGACAGCGAACGCTGTCCGTTGCTCTCGTTGAAAGTGACATAGAACATATGGGGCATGGCTACCGTCGCGGTAAAGAAAAGCAAGGCCATCACATGAAAGGAGCTGAAGTAGTTTGTATCTCTCAAGCTCGATAGCAATTGTGGTTGTTCCTGCAGCCACTGTCCCAGTTCATCAATTCCACCAAATGCGCCAAACACAGCGAATGCGCCGACGGACAGAAAGGCCAGTAATTTGACCAGCGATTCGAAGGCGATAGCCATAACCAGTCCATCGTGCCGGGTACGACCAGCTCGGCGTGAGGTACCAAACAAGATGGCAAATAGCGTAATAAGAATACAGAACCCGATAGCTACCGGTCCCTGGGAAGGTTGGGCGGACAATATATCCGCCGTCTCTGCAACGGCGCGTATCTGTAAAGCAATTAGTGGTGTAACTCCTACCAGGATAACCAGTGTAGTGACTGTACCAGCCCAGGGAGAGCGATAGCGAAACGCCATTAAATCCGCGAGAGAAGTCAATTGGTAGGTCCGAGTGAGCTCTAGTAAAGGCTTGAGCAAAAGCGGAGAGAGCAGGAATGCCAGAGAAACTCCAATAGGATGGGCAAGATATCCATACCCATCCCGCAGTGCATTTCCGACAGACGTGTAATATGCCCAGACACTGGCGAATACACCGAGAGACAGCACGTAGACTACCGGGTGACGTACCAGCTTCTGGGGAATCCAGCCACGCTCGGTGATGAAAGCTATGCCAAAGAGCAATAGCAGGTAGCCACTACCCAGACCGAACAGGGTAGTTAACTCATAGTTCATCAGAATCCTGTTCTCTATGAGCCCAGCTGGCGACTGCCACAATCAAAAATCCAACTAGAAAGGGTCTGTACCAGGCAACTTCCGGTTGATTCATCCAATCCACGCTGATCAGAAAAAACAGGTAGATAATGACCAGCAGGATTAAGATGGAGCGGGGTATATACACGAAGCAGGTCCTATCTCAGCGAATCCTGAGGGATATTAGCTAACTTGGGTACAGCCTGTATACGCCAGTGTTCAATTGCCCACTGCAACTGTTCTGCGGCGCATGCTTTGCGCAGGCTGTCAGGAGGAGACTGGCCGAGAAACTGCAGAGCCAGGTGGATGAGTTGCGAGGCATTTTTCGTGTCGACCGGTGGGGCAAATCGCTGCTTGCTCAATTTCTCACCCTGTTCGTTGACGATTATCGGTACGTGCCCATAGCGAGGAGTGGGATAGCCAAGAATCGATTGCAGGTAAATCTGTCTGCTTGTTGAGTCGAGCAGATCGAATCCGCGAATGATAGTATTTATGCCCTGAAACGCATCGTCGACTGCAACGGCTAACTGATAGGCAAAAAAGTTGTCCTTGCGGCGGACTACAAAATCACCCACATCGCGGCCAATATTTTGTTGAAAGAGCCCCTGTACCAGATCGTCGAATTCGGTCTCAACAGGATCTGTTTTAAGTCTAATCGCAAAGGCTTCTTGCGGTGGCTTGTTTCGCTTTCGACAGCGGCCATCGTAGATCGAGCCCATCGCCTTGATCTGCTGACGAGTGCAGCTGCAAGGAAAACACAGCTGCCTGCTGGAGAGGGATTCGAGTACTTCCTCATAAGCCGACAGCCTTTGGCTCTGATAGAGAACCTCACCATCCCATTCCAGTTGCAACTGCTGAAGTTGCAAGAGAATCTTTTCCGCCGCTCCAGGAGGTTCCCGTGGTGGGTCCAGGTCTTCCATTCTAAGCAGCCATAGGCCACGGTTGGCTTTGGCATCGACATAGCTGGCTACAGCGGCGATCAATGAACCGAAGTGCAAGGGACCGGTTGGGGAGGGGGCAAATCTGCCTACGTACTCAGCTGTTAAGTTGGATGAATTCTGAGTGGGCATCGAATTGTTGGCAAAAATTACCTGGATGAAACGGGTAGCATCGACTAGTTAGAGAATTGACGTGTTAAGGCAGCAGCCAGTTCGCCAATCTATCAAACTGAATTTCGACACAAGCAACCGCAATCAACTACCGAGCTGCTTTTCTTTAATTTCATCCAGAGTCTTACAATCGATACACTTATCCGCCGTGGGCCTGGCTTCCAGTCTGCGAATGCCAACCTCTATGCCGCAGGATTCGCAGAAACCGTAGTCATCCTGAGCGATGGCCTCAATCGTGTTATCGATCTTCTTAATGAGCTTTCGTTCTCGATCACGCGTTCTCAACTCAAGACTGAATTCTTCCTCCTGGGTGGCGCGATCAGCCGGGTCAGGATAATTGGCGGCATCATCCTGCATGTGATGCACGGTCCTATCCACTTCCTGCATTAACTGTTCACGCCAATTCATCAAGATCTGTCTGAAGTGATCTCGCTGTTTTTCGCTCATGTACTCTTCGCCCTTTTTTGCTTTGTAAGGGACAAAGTTCTTAAGAACTGGTGGAGAGTCAGGGCTGGCAGTGTTGGACATGATTGGTAATGCCTCTGTGTATCCTCGGACAGCGTTGAGTGCTCTGCTTTAGAACAAGCAGGCCACGCCAGCCTCGGCTTTCATCTGGTAAAATTCGTTTAAGTACTTGCTAACTAAGAAAAATATTACCTGAAACCAGTAAATTAAGTTTCTCTTAGCGCTGCTCGAATTTCAGAAAGCTGGGTAAACTACCAGATTCTTAACGTGGATGCCATAAAAATCACAATGAATATTTCGCAACACCTCTGCTCACTAACAGAGTCGATTTGACCTACCTTTTTTGAAAACCCATCCTCTATAATGCCCGTTCACTCATCTGAAGCTGCTTGAATGAAATCGAAGACACTCCAGCATTCCCATTCCTTTCCGGCAAATCTTGAAAAAGTAAACCCGTTTCGGGTGATGACAGTCATGCATCGTGCCGCCGAGTTGGAGCGACAGGGCCGCCAGATAGTTCACATGGAAGTCGGTGAGCCGGATTTCTCGACTGCCAAACCTATTGTGGATGCGGCTAAGGAAGCTCTGGATAACGGCTTAACGCAATATACCGCAGCAGCGGGCATCGACGAACTTCGAGATTGCCTGGTGCAACATTACCTCGATTGGTACCAAGTGGAGTTAAGCAGAGAAAGAATACTGATTACTCCCGGCGCCAGCGGTGGATTGGTGCTGTTGGCAAACCTGCTGCTTTCCGCAGGAGATGGCATCTTGCTGAGTGATCCTGCCTATCCCTGTGTGCGAAATTTCATTCATCTGATGTCGGCGGAACCGCAGCTGATTCCAGTCGGGCTGGAGCAAAATTTTCAACCTGATTTACAGCAGCTTAACCGGCACAAACGCTCGAACACCAAGGGGCTCTGGCTGGCCTCGCCAAGCAATCCTACCGGTACCATCATAGAAAGGGAGCGTCTGGAACAGGCCTGCGATTGGGCGCGCCGCGAACGTCTTCATGTGCTGGTAGATGAGATTTACCAGGGTCTACATTATGTCGATGATATGCCCAGCGTATTGGAAATTGATCAATCCTGCTGCGTAGTCAATAGCTTCTCGAAGTATTTTGGTATGACCGGCTGGCGATTAGGTTGGATTGTGGTGCCTGAAGCATTCGCTGAGAAAGCCAATATTCTTGCGCAAAACCTCTACATATCGGCTCCGTCCATAGCGCAATACGCGGCACTGGCGGCGTTTACCGATGACGCTCGGGAAATCTTCGAACAAAGGCGTGTGGCATTTCTTGAGCGTCGGGATTACATGGCGGTTGCGCTTAAAGAGCTGGGATTTCGTTTGTCAGACAATATTCAGGGCGCTTTCTATATTTATGCAAATATCTCCAGATTCTCGCAAGATTCTGAACAATTTTGTGCTGACTTATTGGAGAACTACGGTGTGGCAATTACGCCTGGCTCAGATTTTGGGGACTACCAGAGCAATCTGTTCGTACGCATTGCCTTCACCACCAGCATGGAAAATCTCCACTTGGGAATTGAAAGACTGCGAACGGCATTGGCCTGAATGTGACCGCTCCAGTTGACACGTCAGCAGCATGAGATTCGACTCGACACTGCAGGAAGCCAGGTTACTGAAGCGTTACAAGCGCTTCCTCGCCGATATCGAGTTCCCAAACGGTGCAACAACTACCATCCACTGCCCTAATACGGGATCGATGAAAAATTGCCAGGAGCCGGGCAGCCGCATCTGGTATACGACTTCTTCGAATGCAAAACGTAAATACCCCATAACCTGGCAGATTGTCGAAGTTCAAGCAGAATGTAAGGTGGGAATCAACACCAACCTCGCCAATAAATTGGTCCTGGAGGCGATTGAGCTGGGTGTAATCAGCCAACTGCAAGGTTTTTCCACGATCCGCACTGAAGTTCCTTACGGCGAGCAGAACAGCAGAATCGACATCCTGTTAGAAAGCCAGCCAAGCAATGCCGCTTGCTTCGTAGAAGTGAAAAATGTCAGCCTCGGCGTTGGTGAAGGTCTCGGTCTGTTTCCTGATGCAGTGACTACGCGAGGTCAGAAGCACCTGCAGGAACTCATGGTGATGCGCAGGACTGGCAAGCGCGCTGTGCTGCTTTTTTGTGTTCAGCATGAGGGTATTGATCGAGTCGCTCCGGCTGACGCAATAGATGCTGAGTATGGCCGCTTGTTGCGACAGGCCGTTAGTGAAGGGGTTGAAGTGCTGGCGTATGGGGCAAACCTCAACATCGCCGCTTCGACTATCAGCCTGGTCAGAGAAATTTTATTGGTGCTATAAGCATAAGCTGGCATGCTTGTTGGAGCGACTCCTTTGTTCAGCTTATGACTCGAGGCGCCAGCAGCTCTTCTTCCACCATTACTATGCCGTTCTCGATGAGAAAGGGAACAGATTGGAGGTATTTGCCTGCACACGGGCCCACCAGGCAATGACCATTAGTTATCTGGAAGAGAGCGCCATGGTTTGAGCATTGAATGAGTGCAGCATCGGCGTCGAGGAAGCGATCCTCTTCCCATTCCAGTGGGGTGCCAAGGTGAGGGCAGCGGTTCCGGTAGAGATATATTTGGGCGTCTTTTTTTACTGCGAACAGATGATGGTTATTCACCTCCAATCCCTTGGAAGCCCCTTCTTCGATATCGTCGATGTTTAGCAGGCCAATCATCAGGCGAGAGCTTTGTTGAAATCGTCCAGCAAATCCTCAATTTCTTCGATACCTACTGAAAACCTAATCATCGAATCTGCGATACCCATCGAAGCGCGCCGCTGTTCTCCCATTTCATAGTAGATCGTATGAGCTACAGGAATTGCCAAGGTACGATTATCTCCCAGATTGCTCGAGGGAATAATAGTCTCCATCTTGTTCAGGACGTCGAAACAGTCAACATCGTTTGCCAGGTCTATGCTGAATATGGCGCCGAAATTCTTGAACAGTTGCCTGGCGCGCTCATGCTGAGGATGCTTGCTCAGGCCAGGGTAATAGACACATTTAATCTTCTCGTGTTGCTCACAAAATTCCGCCAGAACCATTGCATTGGAACATGCACGATCCATGCGCATTGGAAGGGTTTCCGACCCGACAGCCAGGTGGTGGGCCGCTTCAGGTGACATGGATGCACCCATATCACGCAGTCCTTTTTTCTTAATCTGAGTAATGCCCCACAGTTTAGTGTTCTCAGCCCGGTAGGTCTGGTGGATATTCTCGAAGCTACTCCAGTCATAGAGGCCGGTGTCCGTAACTACGCCTCCCAAAGCATTTCCGTGACCACCTATGACCTTCGTCAGAGAATTAATAATCAGACTGGCGCCAACCTGCTTGGGCAGGAACAGGTGTGGGGAAGTCATGGTGTTGTCTACAAAGTAGATTAGACCTTTTAATTGGCACAGCTGGCCGATGGCTTGCAGGTCAGCAATCTGCGTAACCGGATTGGCAATGGTCTCAACGAACACCAGGCGAGTATTTTCCTGCAAGGCGCTTTCAACGAAGCGTGCTTCAGTCGCATCTACGAAGGTGACTTCTATCCCCAGTCGTTCCAGCGTGTTGAAAAAGCTATTAGTGTTGCCGAACAGAAATGCGCTGGAGACTATGTGATCCCCTGCTTTCAAGAGTGACAACAATGAAGATGCGATTGCAGCCATGCCTGTCGCAAAGGCCACGCTAGCGATGCCATCTTCCATAGTTGTAATTTTGTTCTGCAGCGCCGTTACGGTGGGATTCAGTTGGCGACCATAATTGTAGCCGGCGCGCTTTCCCTGAAATACCTCTGCCAGATGTCTGGCGTCTTCATAGCCATATGCCACCGATGGGTGAATAGGCTTGTGCAGGACGCCGTGCTCCGGATTATCGCTACGATCGGAATGCAGGTTTTTTGTGTAGAAGCCCTTCTTTGACATTTTGGAACTCTTGGCTTGCGGCCTGGAAATATGCAGGCGGTTTATACACCAGTGCTACATATATTGGAAGTTAAGGCATCTCAACCTGATCAGGTGTATTGATGTCAATTTGTAGGTGCTGATTACTGTTGGCTGTCCACCTTATGCTGACAGTGGATACACAGCTGGGCCTCGGGTTGAGCTTGCAGCCTCTTAAAGGCTATTAATTCATCGCACTTCCTGCAGTAACCGTAATCGTTATCGGAAATTGCCAGGAGTGCAGCCTGTACTCTTTTCAGCGTGATGGATGCTTTCTCCCTGGTCGATTTTGCCATGCTCTGTTGTTGCATGGCATCCATTCTGGATAGCCTACCCACCGCAGTCTGATCCAACGTTACCACGCTGGCAGCCTGTTCGCTGATATCCAGTTGTTCGTTGAGTTCTGTTTGCAGTCGCAGTAGCTGGTCTTGTAGCGATCGCATCTGTTGCTTGTCAAGTACATCCATCTCAGCTTGTTTCGCAGTAGGCTAATCGATGCCCTGGAATAGCGGTCTGGCATCGATAAGCGCTTGAATCTCAGCCAGCCGTTGCTGGTATTCCCGGCTGGTCCTATTGTTATACAGAGCTGTGAAATCTGATTCGGGGATGCCGTCTCGATTACCGCCTACTTCGGGCATGTATTCCGATTCCGATTGCAAAGCGGCAAACCGTTGCTGCATCTCAAGGGCGGAATCGTTATCGCGCGTAGACAGGTCTGCCAGCGCTACGCCAACACTGTTGGCGGTTAAATCCGAAAAACTGAATCCAGATCGATAGCGGGCGTCATAGGCTTCCTTGGTTGTAGACAGCAATAGAGCGAAATCTGCGCCGGCTGAAGCGCTGATTGCCGCTATCGAAACCAGGTGCTGTGCCAGATCCTGCCTGCGTTGTAGTCGGACTTCTATAAATTTTGCGGGTGCTACAGCGTCGACGAGTGATTCTCCCAGTAGTTGAGCAATATCTTCATTATTGACGTAGATAGCCAGGGTTTGAAATAGCGTACGATTCTCGGCTATCGGATCACTGCCGTTTAGAGACCTGTCATGGGCAGCAGCAAACAAAGGCGTCAGGAAAGCATTCAGTGAGACTGCACGTATATCCGTGGGAATCGTCATTGCCACTTCATTTATCAAGCGATAGTGCTCGATAATACGCTGTTGATCCCTCTCGGAGATGAACAGCCGCTGGGCTTGCTCGCTGATTCGGGAAATCAACATGGGATCCCACTGCAGTGTAACGTGCATCCGAGTAGGTTCCACAGTGACTCTTTCGACGTTAGCAAGCAACTCGCCGAAATCCTGGTAGGCGGCGTTGTTGGTTTCCAGATTGTCACGTAGTCGGGACACCACCGATTGCAGCAATCCATCTGGAACCTGCAGCTTACCGATGCGCAATCGATCCAATTCCAAGCTTGTTTCTGCGACGACGAAATCAGCCCAAAAATTGAGATACAGCCCAGACCAGCCATCAATCAGGCGCACGCTCATCTGGGCGTTTAGTGCATCTGCTTTCAGTGCCACTTCCCCAGCCCATTGTGGGGTCAGCTTCAAGACATCGATGCTGTAGCGTAGCAGCAAATTCAGATCTCGCGCATCGAGCCGCAAGCTCTGCTGGCTGGGATTGGAGGGAACGCTCGGAGCACTGTCTAGTAACAGAGTTTCTATGCGAGCAACCTCATCCGCAGTCAATGGCGGTGGGGTGGCTACGGCAGATCCGGTTTGCACCGATAGCAGGAGCAGGATAACCGGCGCACTCAGCACCATTATCAGCAACGATCGTAGCAACAGTGGAAATACTCTGGATAAGGACATCAGCGTGGGGCCTGCGATTCTCCATTCTGGTTACGAGGAAAATGAACTCTACATTGATGATGCCGATAACAGCTAGACAAGAGCGAAAGGTGGATTTTACTGACAAATTCACACTTTATCGCTATAAAGTATGAAAAAATCGACAATTTTGCAGGGTTCTATTCAAAAAAAATTTATTAATCAAGAGCTTGGAGTTAATATCTGTCGATATAACTGCTAAGCAAATGCGCAATACCCCATCAAGGAGAGGGTCATGAGTTTCCGTCCTGACATCGATAGCCATCCAGTGAGCTTAAACAAGCTGACCCGATTGATTTCGACCCTGCTGCTTATCCTGGTACTAGGCGCCTGTTCCTCTCAGGCAGCCAGGGAAGCTGAATTGGCTGCCCAGGAGGCGCAGCAAGTCGCTGCAGAACAAGAGGCAGCGCGCATCGACCAGCAACAGCAACGCGCTCGCACCGATGAATTAGCCAGACAACGGGAAGCTCAGGCTGCTGAACGGGCGCGACTGCAGGAAGAGAGAGATCGCCAGGTTGCTGCCGCGAGAGCACGCGCTGAAGAGGAGCAGCGCCAGCAGGAAGAAGCCGAACGCAGGGAGCAGGCCCGTCTGGCGGCGATAGCGGCAGCCGAGGCCGAACGGCAGGAGAAACTCGAGAGAATTACTCAGTTGGAACAGCAAATTGCGACCATTCAAACCGATGTGAGCACTGATGAAGCGGCTACTGCTGTCTTGCAGGAAGCGAAATTAGTGGCTGAAGAGCTGCTTGAAATTCTCAGCGCGGAACAGGCTAAGTATGAAAACATCGATGCCACGGGTTATACCGTAGAGCCGCTGGCAAAGGATCTGATTGCCGAATTGGAGGCCAGGAAAGAGAGTCTGGTGAGACAGGTCCAGTCTCAATAGTTGCCAGAGAGTGACTATAAAATTCGTGGAATCCTATGGATAAGAAAGTAGTAGATTTCGAGAGCAAGCGTCAGGGCTACCTGGAAAGGCAGAGAGAAGCTAAGGTGGATGCCTTACGGAAGGCCTTTCGACAGGCCAGGGGAGAATCTGACTCAGCCACAGGCAAATCAACTCGCAAACCTCGCGATAAAACCAAGAAGAAATAATCGCTTTCTAGCCAATTTTTTACTGTTCTACTTATTTCATCCTTTTCTTTCCCAACGCCTTAGAGTTACTGGGATGCAGCCACTCTCGTGCACTTTGTTTGTAAGGCCCGTTATGGTAAAGTGCGCGCCGTTGAAATTATCTAACCACTTGGGGAGAGACACGTAGATGCCGGGGATAACAATTACAGTCACTATAGTTTTGTCGCTGCTGGGCTTGGGGATCGCGTACTTTTATATGAAGAAGGTCATCAGCATTCCTCTCGATATGGGGCTCGATGAAAAAGATGGAAAACGGTTAAGGTTTATTCATGGAGCGATCGCCGATGGAGCGATGGCATTCCTGAGACAGGAATATAAATTCCTGACCATCTTTATGGTGGCATTCGCAGCCATCATCGTCATTTTGATCGATGATTCTCATACTCCTGACATTCGAGAAGGTTTTTATACTGCTCTGGCGTTTCTGTTCGGTGGTGCTATCTCCATCGCTTCAGGGTATATCGGCATGAAGGTTGCCACTCAGGGAAATGCCAGGACTACTGTCTCCGCCAAGAAAGATATCGCTAGCGCTTTCGATGTCGCGATTAATTCCGGTGCCGTAATGGGATTTGCTCTGGTTGGATTGGCCACGTTGGGGCTGGTCATTATCTATGTCGTCATGGGTTTTTTGCTGGCTGACCTCGGAGAAGAAAATAATCACATTCTGATGGAAGTCATCGCCGGCTTTGGCTTGGGCGGTTCAACTATTGCGTTATTTGCACGTGTTGGTGGGGGTATATTCACCAAGGCCGCCGATGTGGGTGCCGACCTGGTTGGTAAGGTAGAGAAGGGTATTCCTGAAGACGACCCAAGAAACCCGGCAGTGATTGCCGACAACGTTGGTGACAATGTGGGTGATGTGGCCGGTATGGGCGCGGACCTGTTCGGTTCCTGCGCAGAGAGCACGTGTGCAGCCATGGTGATTAGTGCCGTGGTGTTTGCCGGCGACCCGAATGCATTGTTATATCCAATCCTGATCAGTGCAGTGGGGATCCCTATAAGCCTGATTACCAAATTGCTTGTCGGCGTTGACAGCGAAGAAGATGTAGCTCCCGCTTTAATGAAGCTGTTGATTATATCCAGCGCCCTGATGGCAGCGGTGATGTTCTTTTTTACCACGGCATTGGTGCCCGAGTTTTTCGAGCTCAACGGTGAACAGTACACGAACATGGGAGTGTACGGGTGTTTCATCGCTGGTCTGGTTGCCGGATTGGCCGTGGGCTTACTCACGGGTTACTACACATCAGATAAGTACAAGCCGGTTCAGGAAGTCGCTGCATCCTGCGAGACAGGTGTCGCGACCAATATTATTTTTGGATTGTCCCTTGGTTACAAGAGTACGGTACTACCTTATCTATGTATTGCAGCAAGTATCTTTGTGTCCTGGTATCTGGCGGGTATGTACGGTGTAGCCATAGCTTCACTGGGTATGCTTGGTACGCTAGTTATTGCCTTGATGATCGATGCTTATGGTCCGGTTGCAGATAACGCCGGTGGAATCGCGGAAATGGTCGGCCTCGAGAAGGAAGTCCGTCGGCGTACGGATATCCTCGATTCGGCGGGCAACACCACTGCGGCCATCGGTAAAGGATTTGCTATCGGCGCGGCAATTCTGACTTCACTGGCGCTGTTTGCAGCTTTTATTACAGCAGCATCCACCCTTACTGGCGAGCCCATTGCCATGAGCCTGCTCGACCCATTGGTCTTCACCAGCGTGTTTATCGGCGCGGTGATGCCATTCCTGTTTACGGCAATGACCATGCGTTCAGTGGGTGATGCAGCATTCGAAATGATTGAAGAGGTACGCCGCCAGTTCAAGGAAATTCCCGGCATCATGGAAGGGACTGGAGAGCCTGATTACGCCCAATGTGTGGCGATTTCGACCAGGGCTGCTCTTAAGGAAATGATCGCGCCCGGTGTGCTTATCATGGGTACGCCGCTGGTGACTGGATTCCTGTTTGGTGTCGAAGCAGTAGCCGGAGTTCTGGCAGGAGCCCTGGTAGCCGGTGGCGTATTAGCTATCGCCTCATCTAACAGTGGTGGAGCCTGGGACAACGCGAAGAAATATATCGAAGCAGGTAATCATGGCGGTAAAGGTTCTGAGCAGCATATGGCGGCCGTGGTTGGAGACACAGTGGGTGACCCTCTCAAAGATACCTCTGGCCCGTCTCTGAACATCCTTATTAAGCTCTCGGCGATATTAAGCCTGGTATTCGCACCGTTTTTCGTCCAATGGGGTGGAATTTTAGTAGGCTAGACTAGATGAATTAACGAAGAAGGGGTCTACGGATCCCTATTTTTGTGTGTGAATACACTTGTTCAGAGGGTCTTTAGTCTTCGCGTCGGGTCTCGAAATGGAAAAGCACCCATTCTTCATATTGAGTTTGATTATTGCTCGATAAATCTGTCCAATTTGTTTGCACATTTTCTACACATTGATAAATACGAAATGAATCGGTGTCTTCGATAATCAGGTTTCTCACCGAAGGATTCAGAGTGTAATTGGAGACTTCAACCAGTTTCCAATTCCCGGCCATGGTACGGTCAATACATTCATCCCCCAACAAGAGATCGATATAGGGAAGTTCGATATCGGCATAGCCTAAGGAAGGTATATCAAGCGCCAGTTGTATGGGCACGGATTCTGTATCTTCAGTACTCTTCAGGAAGACTATGGAGTTCAGGCGAATCTCACCTTGAGTCTGATTGAAGGCGACTATTCGCAATCCATCGTCGGTATTCTCTCCCCAGGCAGAGGAATAGATAGCGAACTTAAGCTCGGTTTCTTCTTGTAATTCTGCGGCTTCGACGGCGACAGGGAAAAACAGTAGCAAATAGATGAATTTACGCATTCTTCAATTTTCGCAGAGATCACGCCAATTAAATACAACATTTATTCTATCTAGCGAATAGAACTCGTGTCATGCCTATTTTCTTTTCAAATTGAATAAATGATAATCCCGGCGACTCTAACAGCAACATGCCGAATAAGTTTTCGGCAGATTCACCAAGACGGATAGCAACTTGAATAAATTGGATAACATTAAGGATATTGTAGCTGTCGCCTCAGGAAAGGGTGGCGTAGGGAAATCTACCACGGCCGTAAACCTTGCCGTGGCGCTAGGAACTCTGGGTAAGAACGTGGGTTTACTGGATGCCGATATCTATGGTCCCAGTCTGCCATTGATGCTGGGCGTGAAGCCAGGCACCAGGCCGCAGATAAAGGATCAGAAATACATGGTTCCGATTTCAGCTCACGGTGTCGAGTGCAACTCCATGGGCTTTCTGGTGGATGAAGATACTCCTATGGTATGGAGAGCGCCGATGATTGTTTCGGCGTTCAAGCAGATTCTGACAGATACTGCCTGGTCGGAGCTGGACTACCTAATTGTAGATATGCCGCCGGGCACCGGTGACATTCCGCTGAGCCTGGCTCAATCTGTAAGCGTTAGCGGGGCAGTTATTGTCACTACACCACAGGATGTAGCGTTGATGGATGCTCGCAAGGGCATAGAATTATTCAAGAAAGTCGATGTACCACTGCTGGGTGTGGTTGAGAACATGAGCACTCATGTGTGTTCTAATTGCGGTCATGAAGAGGCCATCTTCGGAAGTGGTGGCGGAGAGAGCCTGTCCGAAGATTACGGCACCGAAGTGATTGGACGCTTACCACTGGATTTGACGATTCGTGAACAGACTGACTACGGCTATCCTGTGGTAGCTTCAAGTCCAGCTCATGCGGCAGCAAAAGCGTATTTGCAGTTGGCAGAGAACGTGGATCGCAGAGTGGGGAAATTACACTCTGAGGGATCGACAGGACCCAAAATAACCATAAGCAACGACTAGGCTTCATCGCTCAGGCAACAACCCGGTTGCTTAAGAAGAATAAAAAGGGGAAGTATTTTGGATGCAGTAAATGATTTTCTGATCTTTATCGATGGCTATCTTGGCAGTGCAATCTGGTTTCCCACTTTTCTGCTATCGGTAGGGGTATTCTTTACTCTCTATCTGGGTTTTCCTCAAATTCGGTATTTCAAACATGCCATCGGTATAACCACCGGTAAATTCGATAAAGAAGGTGCCAGGGGTGATACAACACACTTTCAGGCATTGGCCACAGCGCTTTCGGGCACCGTTGGCACCGGTAATATTAGCGGAGTTGCACTGGCCTTGCACCTGGGCGGTCCAGCCGCTCTGTTCTGGATGTGGATGACGGCATTTTTCGGGATGACCAGCAAATTCGTTGAAGTTACCCTATCCCACAAGTATCGCAACCAGATACCGGATGGCACCATGGCTGGCGGTCCCATGTACTATATGGAGAAGGGCCTCAATGCCAAATGGTTAGCGATCATCTTCGCCTGTGCCACGGTGCTGAGTTCTTTCGGTACGGGAAATCTTCCACAGATTAATAGTATTGCTGCGGGACTGGAGAGTACTTTTTCTCTGGATCCGTTAATTACAGCGAGCGTGTTGTCAGTGTTACTGGCACTGGTAATTATTGGTGGTATTACTCGCATTGCGAAAGTCGCGGCGGCGATAGTGCCAACTATGGCAATTATTTATTTGATCGGAGCGTTCGCGGTGATCATTCCGAACATCACAAATATCATCCCTTCCTTTGTTTCAATTTTCAGTGATGCCTTTACTGGTTCGGCTGCTACTGGTGGGTTTCTTGGTGCAACTTTCGCTTATGCATTCGATCGTGGTGTGAACAGAGGGCTTTACTCAAACGAGGCAGGGCAGGGGTCGGCACCAATTGCACACGCCGCTGCACGGACCGATGAGCCTGCCGATGAAGGTATGGTTTCGATACTCGAACCCTTCATCGACACTATCGTGATCTGCACAATTACGGGCCTTGTCATCCTGTCCTCCGGTGTATGGATGGAAAAGTTCAACAATGAGTTTCAGCGAGCCGACATGAATTTCGTGGCAGGCGTTTATAATGAGTCCACTAGCTCCGATGTCGAGGCATTGTTCTCCTACCTCAATGGCGACGAATTAACCGCTCGCGGCTATTCTGGCCAGATTGATCTGCTGGGGGGTGAGGTTCAGAACACCGATAACTTCACACTGATTCATGCCAGGTCGTTTGCCGAGAATGCGGTGTACACTCGCGATGGTGAACCGATCAGCAGCAATGTCACTGTAGTAGATGGGCAGTTGGAAGATACCAGCATTGTGGTGACCGGTGAATCCTTGCTTCATTCAGTTCCACTTACAGCCGAGGCCTTTACGAGGGGATTCTTCGGCGACTATGGAAAATATATTGTGTCTGTGGGGCTAATGTTGTTTGCATTCTCCACAGCAATCGCCTGGTCCTACTACGGTGACCGGGCTATGACTTATCTGTTTGGGTCCGGCTCAGTGTTACCCTATCGAGTTGTCTATGTTTTGGCGTTCTTTTATGCGGCTCTCGCTGATACCACCATCGTCTGGAACCTGTCGCTAATTACAATTGTTCTGATGACGGTCCCGAACCTGGTTGGTCTGTTGTTTATGCATAGGGAAATGAAACAGACAGTAAAAGAGTACTGGGAGAAAACTGAGCACGGCAAACACAAAGCCTGACGTTGTTTTAAAACCTCAACGAGCGACCGCTTCTCCTGGAAGCCTGATGCTTTCTACAATAGCTTGAACATCTTTCGGTGGGGCGGGTGTAAACTTGGCAACGGAGTAGGCAACTAGCAGATTCGCCAGCGTTCCAAGTGCCCCTATTCCCTCCGGTGAAATGCCCAGCCACCAGCCCGCCGCATTGTCGGCAGCGGGATTAATGGTCTTGAAGTAAATAATATATGAGGCGGTAAAAATGAATCCGACCAGCATGCCGGCAATTGCGCCGTCCTTGTTCATGCGTTTGTGAAAGATGCCCAGCACAATAGCGGGAAAGAACGACGCGGCTGCCAAACCGAAGGCGTAGGCGACCACCTGTGCAACATAGGCAGGCGGATTGATCCCGACGTAGCCGGCAACCAGCACCGCCACGAATATCGCGCACCTCGCACAGAGCAGTTCCTGTTTCTCGGTGATCGATGGCAAAAAGCTGCGTTTCAATAAATCATGGGCGACGGAAGTAGAAATGACAAGTAATAGACCGGCTGCGGTTGATAAGGCGGCTGCGAGTGCGCCAGCCGCTACCAGCGCCACGACCCAGTTTGGCAAGCCGGCGATTTCAGGATTGGCTAATACCATGATGTCTTGATTGACCTCTAATTCATTGCGCTCGGCATCACCAAGGTATTGAATCCTCCCGTCATTATTCTTGTCGTTGAACGAGATAAGGTTTGTAGTCTCCCATTTGCTGAACCATTCCGGCATTGCCGAATATTCCGCATTGTTCACCGTATTGATCAAATTGGTTCTGGCGAATGCCGCAACGGTGGGTGCCGTGGTGTACAGTATGGCGATAAAAATCAGGGCGAAACCAGCCGACCGACGCGCATCTCTGACATTGGGAACCGTGAAGAAGCGGATGATCACATGGGGCAAACCTGCTGTACCAAACATCAACGCAGCAGTAATGAAAAACACGTCCTGGGTAGTACGCTGCCCTTCGGTGTAAGTAGCAAAGCCGAGCTGTTCGCTTAAACCGTCCAGTTGATCAAGCAAGTAACCCCCTCCGTATGCGTCTGTTAGCTCGGCGCCGAATCCGAGTTGAGGAATCGGAATTCCAGTCATCAGGATGGAGATGAAGATGGCCGGTACCATGAAGGCAAATATAAGCACACAGTACTGGGCGACCTGGGTGTAGGTTATGCCTTTCATTCCGCCCATTACGGCATAGAAGAAGACGATAGTCATGCCGATGATGACACCTGTAGTTATGTCTACCTCCAGAAATCGGGAGAATACGATGCCAGCACCCTGCATCTGACCACACACGTATACAAATGAAATGGTGATCGCACAAAATACAGCGATCAATCGGGCAGATCTGGAGTAGTAACGGTCACCAATGAAATCCGGAACAGTAAATTTGCCGAATTTTCTGAGATAAGGGGCGAGCAGCAGCGCAAGCAGTACATATCCTCCGGTCCACCCCATCAGGTAGAACGTGCCGTCACGACCGAGAAAGGATATTAGTCCCGCCATGGAAATAAACGAGGCCGCCGACATCCAGTCAGCTGCGGTGGCCATGCCGTTGGCCAGTGGAGGGACACCGGCGCCAGCGACATAGAATTCACTGGTGGATTTAGCACGGGACCATATTGCGATACCGATGTAGAGGCTGAAAGATAAGAAAACGAAGATGAATGTCCAGATCTGTACACTCATTGGGAATCCTCCAGCTCACTTTCTGATTCAGCACCAGGTGATTCAGACTTGGATGATTCCAGGTTGTACCGATCATCGAGCTTATCCATTAGATGGATATAAACAAAAATCAGCACCACAAAGACGAAGATACTGCCTTGCTGGGCAATCCAGAAACCAAGCTTGAATCCCCCAATACGAATTGTATCGAGCGCATCGACAAAAAGAATTCCACAACCAAAAGAGATTATGAACCACACCACAAGTAGTGACATGACTATCTTGATATTTGATTTCCAGTAAGCATGAGCGCTGCTATCAGACATGGCTATCCTCTTCTTGTTCTCAAAATTCTCTTTTTCCCTGACTCTCTCAATCCTGCAAATCGGGTTTCGCTGGAATCAGATGGGCTGGGGCCTGGCAAGAACACTTGTTATAGCTCGATTCAGGGAACTGTCGCGCAGAGGATGGTATCACTTAATCTGGATACCGGCTAGCAGCCTAAAATAGGGCCCTGCAGCGATTCTGGCAATAATTTCAATCGGGAGTTTGTGTTGTGTGGTTGTGGAATTGGGCGGTTGAGTTAGGCTATCCGAGGCCTTAAGTAGGCGAGCAGTTTTTGGCGGATTTTGTACTGCTGCTCTTCGCTCTTACTGAAGTCTCGATAAAACTGGCGTAACTTTTGTCGTTCCAACCGCTCATTACTATTGACTATTGCATGAATCTCGGAGTCGCCGCCTTGCAATATTCGGTCACATAACTGCATGGCATGGGATTCGATCGGAGCGGGATCAGGACTGCCTATTTGTAGTTGATTCACGGCGTGACTAATCGACTGGAAATCACAATCTCGCATCAGGCGCCCTATGCATTGCAATTGACGTTTTTTTGCCCCGTGACTGTTTGGCAGCCGGTTGTAATCAATAATGGCGATTACGGCTCTTTCTGTTAGCGGCAATTTTGTTAGCTGTGAGTGGCTGTACCGGGTAAGTTGTTGGCCGAGCTTTTGCAGTGCCAGCGCCTCTTTTTTGCGTTGCGTCTTGCTGGGTTGCTGACTCTCTGAGTAGTCGTCGGTACTCATTGTTTATAGGTAGAAGACCTGTGCCAGCCCCAGGAAGGTAAAAAACCCGATAGAGTCAGTCACTGTAGTCAGGGCAACCGTACCGGCGAGGGCAGGATCGATGTTGATTCGCTTGAGAAACAAGGGCAAGTAGGCGCCTGCTAATGCGGCTATGACCAGGTTTATCAGCATTGCTGCCGCTATGATGAGGCTCAATCGTAAATCTCCATACCAGAACAGAGTAATCATTGCGACAACCAGTGCCCACAATGTGCCATTTAGTCCGGCAACTCCCAGTTCCCGTATCAACAACCAGCGGCTGTTCGAAGGACTGATGTGGCCGAGAGCCAGACTCCTGATGACCAGCGTAAGGGTTTGGGTGCCTGCAACACCGCCCATATTCGCCACAATAGGCATCAAAACGGCAAGATAGACAACCTGATCGATGGTGTCCTGAAACAAGTATATGACGATAGACGCAAATACCGCAGTCATCAGGTTCACGCCCAACCACAAAGCACGACGCCTGGCAGTTTTCACTACCGGAGCAAAGGTGTCGTCCTCTTCATCGAGCCCAGCCATACTCATCAGGGAGTGTTCAGTGCTATCCCTGATTACATCGACAACATCATCGATGGTAATTCTACCAAGTAATTTGCCTTCACCATCAACTACGGGAGCAGAAACCCAGTCGTGCTGTTCGAATAACTGAGCAACATGGGTCGCTTCCATGCCTACCGGGATCGCCTCGATGTCTTCGCGCATCACTTCCCGCACCGAGGTGTTTGGATCGGAAACCAGAACTTCACGCAACGGCAATATTCCCAGAAACTCATCATCCCGATTCACCACCAGGAGATTGTCTGTCATTTCGGGAATGCGTTCGTGACGCCGCAGATATCTGAGAACCAACTCCACGGTGTGATTTCTGCGTACGGTAATCGTGTCGGTATTCATTAATCCACCAGCGGTGTCCTCATCGTAGGAGAGTATCCTCTCCACTCGATGGCGGTCCTGCTGGTCCATAGCCTGCAATACCTGAGAGCTAAGCTGCTGAGGAAGTTGTTGCAGGATGTCTGCCAGATCGTCGGTCTCCAGCCCCTCTGTTAACTCGGCGACCTGCTCGGCATTGAGTTCGCTGAGGATGTCGTTCTGTAGATCCTCATTGAGGTACTGGATTACCTCGCCTTCCGCATCCTTATCAATTAGTTGCCAGAGAACGCTACGGGCCTTGGGGGGTGATGATTCGAGCAGATGGGCAATACCAGCCGTAGGCAGAGTCTTTATCATCTGCCGAACCTGATAGAGGGAGCCGCTGTCGATAGCCTGACTCAGAGCCAGGACAGGGTCCTTCTGGAATTGTGCTTCAGTTACTTGGGCCATGCTTGCAATTCATCCTCTACTCTATAATCGGCGAGTCGATAGGACTGTTTCGGGATTGAGTCGCCCAGGAATTGACGGGGGCTTGGTTACAGTGTTGTTTGAGGCTCCATTTTTGGGCTGGCGCATTTTAACGCCATTTCGGGGGCAAGCGAAAGCGTGGCTGGGGGCAGGCAAGTACCTGTATCAGGAGAACTACTCAGACTCTCCGAATCGATCGCTTATCAGGGCCACAACGGCGCTCAGCGCCTGGTCTTCATCTGTGCCGCTTGCTTCAATGGTAAGCTCAGTCCCTTTGACTGCAGCTAACATCATCAGCGACAGGATGCTCTTCCCATCTACTGTTTTTTCGTGGCCAACTTGTATATCCGACGCAAAAGAAGTAGTGAGTTCCACCAGTTTGGATGCAGCTCGAGCATGTAGCCCCGCCTTATTTATGACTTCCACTTTCGCTCTTACCATTTGTCCAATTCCGGCATTAATGCCTGATCAATGACTTCGACCTTTGGCTTTATGTCGACTAACTCAGCCATCGATGTTTGAATTCAAGTTTTTCCGGGGCTCGTATCAGCTACAGGCTAAGTTCCCGGTGCCTTGCCTGCACATTACTTATAGTGGCGGAAAAATCCTCACTCAATTTCTCACAGAGATAAACTGAGCGATGTTGGCCACCGGTGCATCCGAGGGCAACTGTAATATAGCTTCGATTGTTCTGCTCGAACGTAGGCAGCCACTTCCGCAAGTAATCCTTTATATCACCATACATATCGAGAACTTCCGGTTGCTCGTCGAGGAAGTCAATTACAGGCTTGTCTAATCCGGTGAGCGAACGTAGTGCAGTATCCCAATAGGGATTGGGTAGACAACGTACATCGTAGACGATATCGGCATCGACCGGCACACCATTCTTGTAGCCGAACGATTGGAATGCCAACGCCAGGCCGGTCTCCGAGCTCTCAACCAATCTGTTCTTGACCGTATCTCGTAGCAGGTGCAATGACATGCTACTGGTGTCGATGGAGAGGCTTGCCATCAATGCTATGGGCTCAAGCAACTCTGACTCTTTATCAATGGCTTCCTTCAGGCTAACACTCTCTGTTGAAAGAGGATGTTTGCGGCGGCTCTCACTGAATCTTTTTAACAAAGTCTGGCTATTCGCGTCGAGGAAAATGATTTCTGTCAGAAGGTCTTTTTCCTCCAGGGCATTGATTATAGAAGGAACTTTCTCCAAGTCGGCAGAGATATTTCGCGCATCAATACTCACGGCAATATTGGGTATGCCAGTCGCGCCGGATGATAGCCTATCAGCAAGGGAAGGCAGCAAGCTTGCTGGAAGGTTATCTATGCAGTAGTAGCCCCGGTCTTCAAGGATATGAAGAACAGTACTCTTGCCTGAGCCTGATCTACCACTGATTATCGTCAGCTTTATCATGAGTGACTTGAATTCTTGTTATAGGATTTTCAGCTCTGCGATTAATAGGTAACAGCAACATTGTACAGATCATCACCGTCGTGAGTATGTCTAAGTGTGTAGCAAAAATCTTCATCGTTGAACAGTTCAGCTAGTCTGGCGAGCGCCTTTACATGCTCATCGGTTTTTTGCTCCGATACGATAAGAACAAACAGAATATCCACTGGCTTGCCATCTATGGAATCGAAATCTATCGGATTATCAAGTGTAATTAGGGATCCGACGATCTCCCGGCAACTGGACACACGGCAGTGTGGTATAGCGATGCCGTTTCCCAGGCCCGTGCTTCCCAATTGTTCCCGGGCCATCAGTGCATTGAATATCTCATCAGCGTCCAGCTCTGAATGCTGCGCAGACACCAGCTCGCTGATAGCAGTCAGTAATCGTTTCTTGCTTACGCCAGCTAGTCCTGAGTGGCAGCGCTCAGGGGTGAGCATATCGTCCAATTGCATTACTTAGTGTTCTCGTAGCTAACGTAGCTGTGAAATCAATTCCAATATTCATAAGCGATCCACCAGTTTTATCAGGGGCTTCCTAAACTAGTCGTTTTCTTTCATTAGAAGGTGGAATAGCGAGAGATTCTCTATACTTGGCGATAGTGCGCCTTGCAACATTAATTCCTTTCTCATCCAATAACTGCGTTATCTTGCTGTCGCTAAGAGGTTTACGGGTATTTTCTGCTGCAATCAACTTCTTGATGATTGCTTTAATTGCAGTCGATGAGCATTCTCCTCCGCCCTTGGTGGATACATGACTGGAAAAAAAGTATTTAAGCTCAAAGATACCTCTTGGAGTATGCATGTATTTCTGTGTGGTAACCCGGGAGATAGTCGATTCGTGCATGCTTACTGCTTCGGCTATGTCGTGAAGTACCAATGGTTTCATTGCCTCTTCTCCATACTCTAGAAACCCTTTTTGATGTTCCACAATTCGAGTGGCAACCTTCATCAGTGTTTCGTTGCGACTTTGGAGGCTTTTCATAAACCAACGTGCTTCCTGCAGGTTGTCTCTCAAATAATTATTGTCATCGCTTGAATCGGCTCGCTTTACCAAGGATGCATAGCTGTTGTTAATTCGAATTTTTGGTGTAGTGTCTGGATTTAGTTCTATTTTCCACTTTCCAGTGCCTGACTGCTTGCTTACGATGACATCGGGTACGATATACGTGGTAGAGGGGGGGGAGATATTGGCTCCAGGTCGCGGATCCAGGCTCTCAATTAAAGAAATGCTCTCCTGCAACTCGGCTTCCTTGAGCCTGGTGCGGCGCATGAGTTGAGCATAATCCCGATGCCCGAGCAGGCTCAAGTGTTCCTTAATGATGAGCTTGGCATTTTGAATCTGTCTTGCCAGCTTTGGATTGTCAAACTGGTTTATTTGAATCAATAGGCATTCCGCTAGATCCCTGTATCCCACGCCAACGGGATCAAACTGTTGAATTCTATGCAGTACGGCAATTACTTCATCCCGTTCTATCTCCAGTGTCTGGTCAAACCCAGTATATAGTGACTCGATATCTACCGTTAACATACCATTAGCATCGATGGCATCGATAATAGCTAAAGCGATAGAATTATCTTGCTCCGTCATGGGTGTTAGATTTAGCTGCCACAACAGATGGTCCTGCAGCGTATCAACGGTGGTATTACGCGACTCAAAATTATTAAGGTCAGAGTCGAAAGAAGGGGTGGATGAATAGGTACTCGGGTAGATGTCATCCCAGTTGCTGTCAACCGCTAGATCGCCTGGGATTTGTTCCTGCCAGGCAGGTTCATCGGCATTCTGGTTTTGGTTTTCAGTGGCTTGCTGTGATGTTTGTAGTTCAATTTTCTCTTGAAGGTCGCCATTCGCTTGCTTATTGATGCTGGCGTCTTCATCTTCGTTACTCTCAACTAATTCCAACATTGGATTTGCTTCCAATGCCTCGTGAATTTCTTGTTGGAGGCCTAAGGTAGAGAGTTGTAACAGGCGTATCGCTTGCTGCAGCTGGGGGGTCATAGTCAACTGTTGACCGAGCTTTAGCTGAAGCGAAAGTTTCATTGAGAATACTACTCATAAGTGGAGAAGCAATGTCTGAATTACTTGCTTGAGACATTTTTAGTCTGGATTAGTTGAGGCGTTAGTATAGCAAAATCCGTGCCGCAATTGCATAGCTAATTAGGTCTGTAGGATTGAAAATATAACTCGATTGAGCAGGGTCAATCGGGATACTCAAATCCTGAATTGTTTGCCAAGATAGACTTCACGAACTTTGTCATTGTTCAAGATAGCTTCGGAATCACCCTGTGCAATAATCTGCCCTTCATTTACGATGTATGCTTTCTCACAAATATCGAGTGTTTCCCTAACATTATGATCTGTCAGTAAAATCCCGATGGATCGCGATTTGAGATGTTGAATAATCTGTTTGATATCGCTGACGGAGATCGGGTCCACGCCAGCAAAAGGCTCATCTAATAGAATGAACTTTGGATCGGTGGCTAGCGTTCGGGCAATCTCAGTTCGGCGTCTCTCTCCTCCGGATAAACTCATTCCCTTGTTGTGGCGGATGTGTTCAATATTGAATTCCTCCAGTAGTGATTCAAGCTTGTTACGTTTTTCTGTACTACTCAAATCCTTGCGTGTTTCCAGTATTGCCAGAATGTTATTCTCAACGCTGAGAGTCCTGAATATCGAAGAATCCTGTGGAAGGTAGGAAAGTCCAAAACTCGCTCGTTGGTGAATGGGAAGCGAGGTCAGTACTTGATCTTCCAGGGATACTTCACCACTATCCGCGTGCACATGCCCGACTATCATGTAGAAACAAGTCGTTTTTCCGGCTCCATTGGGCCCGAGTAAACCGACGATTTCACCTTGTTCAATAGTGATCGAAACGTCGTGTACTACCTCTCGGCCCTTATAGCTCTTGGCAAGGTTCTCGGCTTTCAGCATTTTGGGTATCTATTGGTTCGAGCCACTCAGAGAGCCTGCGCAGGGACCGATGGAATTAGGTATTAAATTTTGTTCCACAATATAAGTAATAGACACGCAACTCCAAGTTGTGTCTGGGGATTCGATATTGGCGTCGCCAATCAGTTCGATAATAGTTTCTTCAGTCAAGCTATCTACATAGAACAGAATAGTTTCGCTAGTTCCCTTTACTATAGCGCCATCTTCATCAAGCTGTTGCTGGTAGTGAACGGGAGTACCATGAACTGTAACGCGTTGGAATTCGTTGGTAGCAGCATTTAATTCAATTATTGCCTCATTACCAATAATCTCCAAAGTTCCCTGTGTTACATTTACATTAGTAGACATCTCAAGAATCCGAGTGTTCTCTTCGATTCTCATAGTAGAGTCGCCATCTGCACTCCATCGAACCTGTTGGCTCTGATCCGATTCGAGTGCAATACTCGTGGCCGCATAAGAGAGCAGTAACAGAAATGTGTAGCGACTCACTAAACTAATTGGTGGTTTTCTCATAACTTCCTTGGATGTTTCGAAGAAACATGACTTCATTTAAATTTAGATTTGCAGACATACCAATAGACGTTTGTTGCAGGTTTGTAGTTACAAGGGTTACAAACTGGTCTGTCTCCATAGTTTCAAGTAGTGGATCCAGGGATAGAAATTCAGTAGTAAGTACTGTCCGATTACCATACTCATCGAGGCTATAGACTTCTACACCACCCAGTAATTCAATGATGCGGGATGAAGTATCGCTCTCATGTGAAACAGCTGAGATTCTGCCCGAGTCGGCCATGATATTCCAGCGGGGTGCACCCTGCTGAAAAAGTCGAATATAGGGCTCTTCTAATTCAGTTCGATCATCATTGAAGTGGACTTGGCTCACGGCCTGCAGAGTATAGTTAATCGATCCGTCAGCATCAAAAAGTACGCTGTTGATACCTTCCGAATAAGCATCATAGTCAAGAAGTATCAGTTTTTCTTGCGATTCGGAATCATTACCAACGGATTCGAAGCTGCTGATGCCGGCAAATAGCACTATGGCAATTGCGCTGGGAATTAAGAATAGCGAAAGGCGTTTCATGGTAGCCAGCCTAGTAAAGTTATGTGACAGCTTAACATGGAAGCAGCTTTTTCCTGGAGCCCTGCAAAAAGAGCGAGGAATTAATCAGACAGAAATTGCTTGTAGTTACCTTGTGCTGAAAGAATAAAGTCCGTGATTTCTCGCACTGCGCCATTGCCACCTTGGTGTTGGGTGATAGCTTGCACTGCCGATTTCACATCGTCATGACCTAGAGGCACCGTAAAACTCAAACCGACAACATTCAGCACAGGTAAATCTGGAAAGTCATCGCCTGCATACGCGATCTGTTCGAGTTGCAAATTTTTGTTTAGTGCTATCTCATTGAGAACGTTCAGTTTATCTTCTCGGCCCTGGTAAAGCAGCTCGATACCCAAGTCTCCAGCGCGTTTTTCCACTCCAGAAGAGCTACGTCCGGTAATAATACCCACCTCCACACTAGTGCTCATGAGCATCTTGATGCCGTGTCCATCAAGGGAATGGAACGCCTTACTCTCTTCGCCAGAATTTGAAAAATAGAGCTTACCGTCAGTTAATATGCCATCTACATCCAGAAGCAGTAGCCTGATGTTACGGGCACTGGCTTCTACTGCTGCAGAGTCATGGTTGAAAATCATAGTAGAAGCTCAGACCACATTCGCCTGTAACAAGTCGTGCATCTTGACGATTCCCGTGAGCTGTGGTTGCTCATCTTGTACGATAAGCACGTAGACGTTTGAGTCTTGCATAAGTTTGGCAGCCTCGACAGCGAGCGCACTGCTGCCGATGAATTTGTAGTTTGAGGACATTACATCCTTTATCCTGGTTTCCTGTATGTCTCTTCCTGAATCGATAACCCTGCGCAGATCGCCGTCTGTGAATACACCAATCAGCTGACTGCTATCATCGACTACCATAGTTAAACCAAATCCTTTTTCGCTCATTTCTAGAAGGGCATCAGTAAGCGCCGTTTCGGCCGTAACCCTGGGAATTTCTGCTCCGGTATGCATTACATCTTTCACCTTAACCAAGAGTCTGCGGCCAAGCTGTCCACCGGGGTGGGAGTCGGCAAAATCATCTCTTGTAAAGCCACGCGCTTCCAGCAAAGCCATCGCCAATGCATCTCCCATCACCAGCGCCACGGTAGTGCTGGATGTCGGGGCCAGACCAAGTGGGCAGGCTTCCTCTATCACATTTACGTCAAGGTTACAGGTGGCAGCAGCGGCGAGTTCGGACTGCTTGTCGCCTGTCATGGTGATCAGGGGGACCCCTTTCCTTTTCAGTACCGGTAGTAAGGTAGTAATCTCTTCAGTTGTACCTGAATTAGAAATGGCCAGCATTACATCGTCACTGGTAATCATACCGATATCACCGTGACTGGCTTCGGCTGGGTGTACATACATCGCTGTTGTACCTGTGCTCGCCAGAGTGGCGGCAATTTTTTTGCCAATGTGCCCTGATTTGCCCATTCCGGTTACTACGACGCGACCGGTAGATTCCAGAATCAAACGGCAGGCGTTCTCAAACTCGGCATCGATGCGGGATAGCAACTCATTTACTGCGTCCTTTTCAATTTCTATAGTTCGCAGTGCGCTGTTTATCAGGGATGAATCAGTATTCATGATTGACTTGCTTATAAAGTTGAGCTGTCACCAAGTGGTTTTATATCTGAACCATCATTACCGTAAACCAGCTGCAGTAGATTAACAAGAAGATGACTCCACTCAGGCGGCCAATCATCTTGTGCTTCTTTATTCCTCGATAACAGAAAAATGCCAGCAATACTGTAAGTAGCAGGACCATAACATAGTCACGATTTAGTAAAGAAGGTTCGATTGGTCCGGCACTGAACAGGCCAGGGAAGGGGAGCACTGCTAGTAGGTTTAGTATATTCGATCCAACAATATTACCGATGGCCAGGTCGTGGTGGCCTTTTAATACACAAGTAACCGACGCGGCGAGCTCCGGTAAACTGGTTCCTAAGGCTACTATAGTTAATCCGATAACTGCGGTCGACACATCGAGGCGTTCAGCAATCGACGTCGCTGACTGCACCAGCACCTGGGCGCTCAGAATTAGTAATGCCAATCCCACTAAAAGATTTACTACTGCCTGCAGACTATTTACCCCTGTTAATTCTGAATCTACTATCTCCGGAGTCGATCCGGTGCGGATTCTTTTCCTGAACAATCGATAACCGAAATAAGCAGTGATCCCAATTAAGACAACCGCATCGAAAAAGCCCATGTACAGGTCGAACATGAGAGCGCCGGCGACCAGTGTGACAAGTAGCAAGGCAGGGATTTCTTTGTCGATCAATGAGTCCGGTGGCTTAAGTGGACTGATGATGGCAGCCACCCCTAATGCAACACCCACGTTAAACAAGTTAGAGCCGAGGGCGTTACCGATTGCCAATTGGGGTTTATTATTTAAAGCGGAAACAGCGGAGGAAAATATCTCAGGAGCAGACGTGCCAAAAGCAACTATGGTTAGTCCTATCATCAGGGGAGAGACGCCCAAGTTGCGCGCCAATGCTGATGCACCGAACACAAACTTGTCCGCCCCCCAGATTAGTCCAATAAATCCAAGGACGATAAAAACCGTGTCCAACATAGTTGATGAATTCTAAGAGCTAGCAATAAAGCGAACAATTAGAAGGGTCTTTGACCCTCATTGCAAGTAATAATTTATCGCGGTAAGCAATTCATGTAAACTGGCTTCCCTCAGCCATGGTTCAGACTAGATTAAGGGCGAATCTGCTCTATTAACAGGGAATCAACAAGCTAGGGAAAAGAGAGGGAAAGAGATATATTCCTCTTTCCCTGCCAGCGAGAAAAACATCGTTATAGATCGAAACCGGAGATAACCATATGAGATCATTGAAGAAATTCCTGGTGACATGGTTGTTTGTCTTGACCACGCCGGGCCTGATTCATGGGCAGGAATTGACGGCTGTGGAGACAGCCGAACTGGGTGTCGAATCCCTTCTGAAAGCTGTTGCCGAAACTAAGGAATTCTTCCTTACAGACAGAGATCGCTACTTCTCGCGAGTCGAAGAAGTGCTAGACACCTTTGCCGATTTCAATGCGGTCGCCGAAGTGGTTATGTCGCGCTACGCAAGTTCGGCGAGTGCAATACAGAAGCAGCGCTTTGCCGACACACTGAAGACAACTTTGGCCAGATTCTATGGAGCCTCATTAGTTTCTTACAATGGCGAGGAGTTGGTATTTCTTCCAGCGAGTAATCCGAATGCCGATCCAAGAGCCGATACAGTCGTTGGAATGGAATTACGCAGTAGCGATAATAACCTGCGACTACAGTACCAGATGTTCCTCAATGAGAACGATGAATGGAAGCTCAAGAATATGAGTCTTGCTGGCATCAATCTTGGGCGGCAGTACTTCACTCAGTTTTCTGCCCTTATGACCCAATACGATAACGATATCGAACTGGTCCTGGATAATTGGAAATAGGTAGGAGATAGTGTGGACACTGACCAGATAAGGGAATTGTTGGCGGCGGCATTGCCTGACTGCAATATCACAGTAGAGGGCGGGGATGGTAAGTATCTCGTTATGGCGGTCGGTGATGTCTTTGACGGACTCAACGCAATCAAGCGACAACAGACTATTTATCAGATTCTCAATACACACATCGTCAGTGGCGCTATTCATGCCGTCACTATGCACTTGAAGACTGAAGCAGAGCACAGCGCAGCGTAACGTGCCAGTCAACAGCAAAGTCCGAAATGGATAAATTAATTATAAAAGGAGGCGTAAGCCTCAAAGGTGAGATTAGAATTGCGGGGGCTAAGAATTCGGCTCTGCCGATTCTGGCGTCTACATTGTTAACTCATGAAACGGTGCAGATTTGTAACCTACCGCATCTTTACGACATTACCACGATGATTGAACTGCTTGGTTGTATGGGAGTCCAGCCGATTATTGATGAAAAACTAAATGTCGAGGTAAACAGCAGCACAATACAAGATTTCAGTGCACCTTATGAATTGGTGAAAACAATGCGGGCGTCGATCCTGGTGCTAGGGCCATTGCTAACCCGCTATGGGAAAGCCGAGGTTGCGCTTCCAGGTGGCTGTGCGATTGGTAGCCGGCCTGTGAATCTGCATATTAGTGCTTTGCAGGCAATGGGTGCCGATATCGTCGTAGAGGACGGATACATAAAGGCTTCGGTCGATGGAAAGTTGCGGGGTGCGCATATTTTCATGGATCTGGTAACGGTAACCGGTACTGAAAACGTGATGATGGCTGCTACGCTCGCGAAGGGTCAAACCATAATCGAGAACGCCGCCCGGGAACCCGAGGTCGTCGATCTCGCGAACTGCCTGGTCAAGATGGGTGCTGAGATTTCCGGGCAGGGTACAGAAACTATAGTGATCGATGGTGTGGAAGATCTTAAGGGCTGCAGTTACTCGGTAATGCCAGATCGTATTGAAACAGGTACCTACTTGATTGCAGCGGCGGCAACCCGTGGACATATTAAGGCCAAGGACACCAGGCCAGACATTCTGGAATCGGTGCTTAGTAAGCTCGAGCAGGTAGGAGCAGAGATCAAAGTTGGGGAGGACTGGATCGAACTCGACATGCACGATAAACGACCCAATGCAGTTTCACTGCGCACCGCGCCGTATCCCGCATTTCCCACTGATATGCAGGCTCAATTTACTGCCTTGAATTCAGTGGCCAACGGTACGGGATCTATTACAGAAACCGTGTTCGAAAATCGATTCATGCATGTGCACGAGATGAACCGTATGGGAGCATCTATTCGCGTGGAGGGAAATACCGTGATAGTGGATGGAGTAGAAGCGTTGAAAGGAGCCCCCGTAATGGCAACTGACTTACGTGCCTCGGCCAGCCTGATCATAGCTGGTTTGGTCTCTGAAAATGAAACCAGTGTGGACCGGATTTATCACATCGATCGAGGCTACGAATGTATCGAGGAAAAACTGCAATCACTTGGCGCGCAAATTCGTCGAGTTTCCTCGTAATTACCAGTACTGGCTTTCTTAGAATCAGAGATAACTAACTCGATGAACTCCTCAAATTTGGTCATCGCCCTAACCAAGGGTCGCATACTGGAAGAGACGCTGCCGCTCTTTCAGCAAGCTGATATTGTGCCGGAAGAAGATGTTTTTAAGAGCAGGAAGCTGCTATTTGACACCAATCAGGACAATGTCAAACTCATGGTGATTCGTGGTTCAGATGTACCGACCTATGTTGAGTTTGGCAGTGCAGACATGGGCGTAGCAGGTAAAGACCTGATACTGGAATATGGCAGTGAAGGATTTTACGAACCTCTCGATCTGCAGATCGCGGCCTGCCGGTTAATGACAGCAGAACCTGTAAATCCTGGCCCCATGTCTGATTGCCTCAAGGTGGCGACCAAGTTCACCCATATTGCCAAAAAGTACTTCGCAGAACAGGGCAAACAAATTGAATTGATAAAACTCAATGGTGCGCTTGAGTTGGCACCGTCGCTCGGGCTGGCCGATGCAATCGTCGATATCGTGGATACTGGCAAAACCCTCGAAGCGAATAACTTGGAGCCAAAAGAATTGATTGCCAATATTTCTGCCAGGGTAATCGTGAATAAGGCCTCCATGAAAATTAAGAATGCAATTATTCGCCAGATTCTGGGCAGGCTGCGAGACGCTGTAGAATCTAATTAGCCTCCTGCTGGTGACTACCCTTCAGCTATGACCAATCCCTCAATTACAATCAAGCAACTCTTCACAATAGACGCAGATTTTGAACAGCAACTTGTCGACTTGCTGCAACGAGAGTTACTCGTCGCGGATGAAGTCAGCTCAGTGGTGCGCGAAATTCTCTCTGCTGTACGGAGTGACGGCGATAAGGCCCTGCTGAACTACACCAATAAGTTCGATGGATTCGGCGCTGAGTCGATGGTTGATTTGTCAGTAACACAGCAGCAGATGTCGGAAGCACTGGAGAGCTTACCCGGTGAACAGAGACAGGCTCTAATGCACGCAGCCGAACGCATCCGGTGTTACCACGAAAAGCAGAAGCAATCTTCCTGGCATTTTGAAGAATCTGATGGTTCAGTCTATGGTCAGAAGGTCAGCCCGCTGGATCGAGTCGGAGTCTATGTGCCAGGAGGCAAGGCTAATTACCCATCTTCTGTTCTAATGCTGGCGATTCCAGCACAGGTCGCGGGAGTCAAGGAGATTATCGCCACTGTGCCTACGCAGTACGGAGGAGATGGCGACCTGGTGTTCGCTGCCGCGTCTCTGGCTGGAGTCGACCGCGTGTTTACTGTAGGAGGGGCACAGGCTGTAGGGGCAATGGCCTATGGAACTGAAACTATCCCTCGGGTGGATAAAATTACCGGGCCGGGGAACATCTATGTCACGGTGGCGAAGAAGCAAGTGTACGGAGAAGTGGGAATCGATATGCTGGCGGGACCATCAGAGCTGACTATTATTTGTGATGGCAAGACAAATCCGGACTGGATTGCCATGGACTTGTTTTCACAGGCAGAGCATGACGAGCAGGCCCAGTCCATCTTGATCAGCACCAGTGCCGACTTTCTAGCGCAAGTACAAAGCAGTATCAACAGATTGCTGCCGGAGATGGAGCGGCGCAACATCATCCAGACTTCGTTGAAGAATCGAGGCATTTTCGTACTCGCGGAAGATATGGAAAAAGCTGCGGTGGCCAGTAATTTAATAGCTCCGGAACACCTTGAGTTGTCGGTAGAAGATCCAGATGCGGTGCTTGCCTATATAGACAATGCTGGTGCAATTTTTATGGGTAGATACAGTGCCGAAGCGCTCGGAGACTACTGTGCCGGCCCAAGCCATGTGCTGCCTACTTCGGGCACTGCGCGATTCTTCTCAGCTCTTGGTGTTTATGACTTCCAGAAGCGCAGTTCGATTATCAACTGCTCACCGGCTGGGGCAAGTATATTGGCAGTAACTGCTGCAGAATTGGCGCGCAATGAACACTTGCAGGCCCACGCTTTATCGGCGGAGTGCAGACTGGATCCTAATCCGGAATCCGACGACTGAAAACGGCCTGGATCAGTGGCAGCGAGTCTTCAGTTTTCTCTGCCTATGGCTCGATTATCAGCGCCTCGCCGAAACCCAGCGTAACTGGAAAATTGAACGTCTGTCCGTTGCGGTAAACCTGCACAGTAACAGTGTCACCTGGTTTCTTATTCCTGATCTCCATCACGATATTCTGTCCGTCTATAACCGGAGTGTCCTCAACGCGAGTAATGACATCACCTGGCTCAATTCCTGCTCGTTCGGCAGCCCCACCTACATCCACATTTTCTACTAACATGCCGCGGATATGGTTGACTCCGAAGAATAACTGGCTGGATTGTTCATTTAATGCTTCGCCAGTGAGAACTCCCAAATAGCCATTATTCCCTTCAATTGCCTGCTCGACCAACTCCTCCATAGCAGCTATCGCGATACTGGCTGGAGTTGCGAAGCCTATTCCCTCGAAATTTCCAGATTCTGAGAATATCGAAGAATTGATTCCAACCAGGGTTCCCTCATTATCAATCAAGGCGCCGCCAGAATTGCCCGGATTAATGGCGGCATCGGTTTGAATAATCGATATGGATGTATCCGGATTGGTGGTTAATGCACTCACAATACCCTGCGACACAGATTGTCCAATGTTGCGTGGGTAACCTATAGCGAAAACGATATCACCAACTTCTAGTTCCTGCTCATCATCAATCTGAATAGGTGCCAGGTTGTCCATATTAATATGCAGGACTGCCAGATCCTTGTCTTTGTCCCATGCAACAACCGTGGCAGGCGTTTTTCGTCCATCTTTTAGAGTGACTTCCGTATCGAATGCATCGAACAATGTGTCGACTACGTGTAGATTGGTGAGGATGTAACCCTGGTCGCTGATGATTACTCCAGAACCCAGGCTGGCTCTTTCTCCCAGATACAAGTTAACCCGATCTGCTGCGGCCCGTTCGATCGACTCTACGTTGACACTGGTGGCATTGATGCTTACCACCGACGGAGCGGCTTTGCTTATGGCATCTGAAAATGAGGTAATCGGTTGCTTGGCTTCCTGGACCGGGGCAACAAGTATCGATTGTTGATTCAGTTCGCCCAGTTGTTGATACTGGAGAAACACGATTGCGACCAATACGCCGCAGATTACGGGCCAGCTCATGAATTGAATTATTTTCCCAAATCGCTGCATTCGACTGGTACCTGATTGTGGTGCTACAACGCAATGGAGCCATTACCACGAACCAATATACAGCGTTGTCAGGGACCTTTCCAATGTCTGTTCGTCAGTAAAGAGGCGAAATAGAATTCTTACCACTCGGAATCGAGAATAGCTTATTGACAAAATTTGAATGGATTCCAGCCGCAAGATGCGGATACGACAAATTCGCAGCTAAGGCGACCGGGCAACACTCCGTAGACAAATTCTGAATCGAATACCAATTCCAGGACAAAGATACCGCTTGGATTCCCAGATAAGCGACACGGATCTACTCGATAGCTCTTTGGCGAGCCAGGCACTACAATCCTGTATGAGTGGGCATCCGGGGCTTAAAGAAATGTCTAGATAATTGATTCGTTCCGCATCAGCTTAAGCACTGCATCGAGACATTCATCTACTGATAACTCATCGGTATCCAATTCAAGGTGGGTTACTTCTGGCGGGCTGTAGGGAAACGACAGCCCCGGGATATCGGTAGAATCTGATCCTTCCGCTGCCGCATAGAGACCACTGGGATCGCGTTGGATACAGACATCCATAGGGGGGTTCAGGTAGACGATATAGCAATTGTCCTTGCCGATCACACTGAGGGCATGTTCCCGCGAATCTGCGTTGGGTGCCACGAAGGAGGCGCAGCATATGACTCCGGAATCGTTAAGGAATCGAGCAATATGGGCGCTGCGACGCAGGTTTTCGGCACGCCCCTCGGCGTCATGAGGGAGGTCTCTGCTAATGCCTAATCGCATGGTTTTACCGTCCAGCACGGTACTCACTCGACCTCGGTCGAATAGAGTTCGTTCCAGTCCATGCGCGAGTGTAGATTTTCCCGATCCTGAAACACCGATGAACATGATAGTGGCTGGCTTCTGACCATATCGGGCCGCTCGTTCTTCCTTGGTGACGTGAATATTATGCGGTTCAACCCGTTTAACCTTCGGTTGTTGTTCACAATTAATCATGCCGGCCCCAACAGTCACATTGCTGAGCCTGTCGATGACTATAAAACTTCCAGTCGCGCGATTGTCCTTGTAATCATCGAAGCAGACAGCTTGATCGACGGAGATCTCAACCAGTCCGATTTCATTCAACTCGAGAGTAGGGGCAGGAGTCTCAGTAAGCGTATTTACATCGATTCGATTGCGGATAGTCTTCACCTGACCGCTTACAGATTTGGTGCCGAGTTTGAAGTCGTAGAGTTTTCCTGGCAGTAAAGGATTGTCAGTCATCCATACCAGAGTTGCTTTGAGCTCTTCACGACTCGCAGGTAGATTATCTGAATGTGCAATGACATCTCCTCGGCTCACATCGATCTCTTCTTCCAGAGTTAGGGTAATCGCCATATCGGCATAGGCAAGTTCCAGTTCTTCATCGAAGGTGACTATCGATTTAACGCGACTGTTTTGCCGGGAAGGCAGTACTGAAATTTCATCACCTTTGCGGATCACTCCCGAAGCAACGGTACCGCAGAATCCTCTGAAATTGAGGCTAGGACGGTTTACGTACTGAACAGGAAATCGAAAATCTAAAAAATTCCGGTCGGTGGCGATTGGCACGGTTTCGAGTATCGGCATCAATGCACTGCCGTCATACCAGGACATGTTATCACTGGCATTGACCACATTGTCGCCGTCAAGGGCAGACAGAGGAATAAAATGAAAATCTGCTGGTTCCAGTTTCTTGGAAAATTCCAGGTAATCTGCTTTGATGTCCTCGAATATGCTTTGTTGGTAATCCACCAGATCCATCTTGTTGATGGCTACGATGATGTGTCTGATTCCAAGCAGTGAGGCGATAAAACTGTGGCGACGGGTTTGGATCTGTACGCCATTCCTGGCATCGATTAGGATAATGGCGAGGTCGCAGGTAGAAGCGCCTGTCGCCATGTTACGAGTGTATTGTTCATGACCCGGTGTATCGGCAATGATGAATTTTCGTTTTGCGGTGGAAAAATACCTATAGGCGACATCGATGGTGATGCCCTGTTCTCGCTCAGCCTGTAACCCATCGACCAGCAGTGCCAGGTCTAATTTTCCTCCGGTGGTACCGGACTTCACGCCATCGGCTTCGATTGCCGCCAGTTGGTCTTCATAGATCAACTTGGAATCATGCAATAACCTGCCAATCAGCGTGCTCTTACCGTCATCCACACTGCCGCAGGTCAGCAGACGCAATAGTTCCTTGCGTTCATGCTGGGCCAGATATGCGTTGATATCCGAGCTGATTAATTCAGATTGATGAGACACTAGAAATATCCCTGCCATTCCTTGTGCACGTTTTGCGCGAGGAATGGATCAATATTTGAGCGAAGGTGTTCGGGCTGGTGAGACATTAAAAGTAACCCTTCCAATCCTTGCGCGCATTTTGCGTGAGGAATGGATCAATATCTGAGCGAAGGTGTTCGGGCTGGTGAGACATTAAAAGTAACCCTTCCGCTTCTTTTCTTCCATGGAACCGGCTTTATCGGTGTCGATGAGTCGACCCTGTCGCTCTGAGCTTGTCGTTAGCAGCATCTCCTGGATGATTTCAGGCAGTGTCGTTGCAGTTGAGTCAACGGCGCCGGTTAATGGGTAACAACCGAGAGTTCTGAAGCGAACCGTCTTGGTTTCTATCTTCTGATCTTCAGCTATAGGCATCCGGTCATCGTCGACCAGGATGTCTACGCCATCCATATGAACTACAGGTCGAGGCTTGGCAAAATACAGTGGAACGATGTCGATATTGTTGAGGTAAATGTATTGCCAGACATCCAGTTCTGTCCAATTCGACAAAGGAAACACGCGTATACTTTCGCCCTTGTTGACCTTGCCGTTATAGATATTCCATAGCTCCGGTCGCTGATTCTTCGGGTCCCAGACATGATTCTTATCGCGAAATGAAAACACCCGCTCCTTGGCGCGGGATTTCTCTTCATCACGGCGTGCTCCGCCAAATGCGGCGTCGAATTCATGCTTGTTCAATGCCTGCTTCAGGGCCTGGGTTTTCATCACATCGGTGTGTTTCTCACTGCCATGCGTGAACGGACCGATTCCGGCGTCGACGCCTTCCTGATTGATGTGGACTATCAGATCGAGTCCCAGCTTTTCCATTTGTTGATCGCGAAATTCGATCATTTCTCCGAATTTCCAGGTGGTATCAACATGCATGAGAGGGAATGGAGGTTTACCGGGATAAAAGGCTTTTAATGCAAGATGAAGCATTACCGAGGAGTCTTTGCCGATCGAATACAGCATGACTGGCTTGTCAAATGTCGCGGCGACCTCGCGGATGATATGAATGCCTTCCGCTTCGAGTTGCTTCAGGTGAGTGAGATTGTACTCAGACATGGTGATTCATTATTTGTGCCGCAGGCACTTCAAACTTTGCTAACAACAAAATAATAATTAGAATTGGCAGACCGGTTTATGCGGATGGCTGAACAGGAATTTCCTTTTCGCTCACAGGCTTGTCTTCGCTCTCTGTTCGCCGCGCTTTTCGAGCAGCGCGTCGTGACCCTCTTCGTCCAACAGGCTTGTCTTCGCTCACAGGCTTGGTTTCGGTCACAGGCTTGTCTTCGGTCACGGGCTTGTCTTCGGTCACAGGCTTGTCTTCGGTCACGGGCTTGTCTTCGGTCACAGGCTTGGCTTCACTGACAGGCTTGTCTTCGTTCTCTGTTCGCCGCGCTTTTCGAGCAGCGCGTCGTGACCCTCTTCGTCTAACAGGCTTATCTTCGGTCACAGGCTTGGTTTCGGTCACAGGCTTGTCTTCGGTCACAGGCTTGGCTTCGGCCACAGGCTTGTCTTCGCTGACAGGTTTGTCTTCGGTCACGGGCTGGCCTTCGCTGACAGGCTTATCTTCGCTCGCAGGCCTGGTTTTCTTGAGGCCAAAATCTTCCGACAGTGCACCTTTCTGCTCAGGATTCTGCTTAGCCGCGTAGTCCTTCGGTGGGATCAAACCGCCATTTTCTACCTGGTTACCGTTGCTTTCAAAGACGGCATCTGATTCAGCAGGCAGCAATTTACTGGCGACTTCGTTGGTACATAAATCCTGAGCACCGCTCGCCAGGTGTTGATACACCTCTTTGTAGCTTTCGGTCATGTGCTGTACCAGTTCAGCTGTCATGCTGAAATGATCGCTCACGCTATCGCGGTACTCGTCATGATTCTCTTTTAGAGAGTGAATCTGGTTTTCCAGTTCTTGCACTCGGGAAGGGCTTATGTTCAACCTGTTCGCGAACAATACTCCGATAACTACTCCTACTGCCAGGCCAGCGATTGCCATCAAAAAAATCATTTGACTCTAATTCCTCAATTTTGAAATAGCGCCCATCTCATTGATGAGCGGGGCGTAAGTATACCTTAATTCGGCAAGATCACTGTAATTAGTTGCAACAGCGGAATCCGTGAGATGAAGGAAATTCGACACATGCAGTGGTTTCAAGCAGCAAACATCCCTAGAATGCCACAGCGCATTTCAGGCCGTGAATAGAATTGAAAATGATGAAGCCCCTACAGCGATACGCGAACGATGTCACCGCGCAATTAGTCATCCCCGATGATGAACAGCGGCGAATTGTTGCATCATTTGAAGAATTACACGCCCAGTTGACTCGCCAACCGGCACAAGCGGGCATGTTGAGTTCAATCTTTTACAAATTCTCAGGTATGGGTGTGGGCGAGGGAGTGCCCGAGCGCCCCCAGGGGATTTACCTGTGGGGAGCAGTTGGCAGGGGCAAGACCTACCTGATGGATCTGTTCTACGATTGTCTGCCCGCGCAAAAAAAAATAAGAACACATTTTCACCGATTCATGCAACGAGTACATACAGACCTGTCTCGACTGCAGGGGACCAGAAATCCCCTGGAAAAGGTTGCCGACGCCATCTCCGAAGAGGCACAAGTACTCTGCTTCGATGAATTCTTTGTGCTCGATATCGCTGACGCCATGATTCTTGCTGGATTATTAGACGCACTATTTGAACGAGGCGTGGTACTTGTAACTACTTCGAATATTCACCCGGACGGACTCTATGAAAACGGCTTGCAGAGAGATCGCTTCCTTCCTGCTATAGAACTCCTGAAAAAGCACACCGACGTGCTGCAATTGGAAACAGGCATAGACTACCGCCTGCGTAGCCTCAGCCATGCGACGTTGTTTCATACACCGATAGACGCCCAAACTAACGAACAGCTGCTGAAAAGTTTTTTCGAGCTTGTGCCTGACCAGTTGGAAGTCGAAGAGTGGGGCATGATTACTATCCTCGATCGCAAGCTGAGCGCCCGCTATTGTGCTGATGACATTGCCTGGTTTGAGTATTCAGAATTGTGTGACGGACCGCGCAGCGCCTTCGATTATGTAGAAATCGCCAGGCTGTACCATGCCTTGATTATCAGTGACGTGCCCATGATGGATGACAATAGCAATGATCGGGCACGACGATTCGTGAATCTGATTGATGAACTGTATGATCGTCGCGTAAAGCTGATCATTTCGGCTGCTGTGCCCATTCGGCAGCTCTATCAGGGTCAACAATTGTCATTCGAGTTTGAGCGCACCCAGTCTCGCTTGCTGGAGATGCAATCCTTCGAATATCTAGGAGATGAGCACCGCGCATAGCCCTGAGCAACCCCGTTTTAACGGTGAATGATTCGCTCGGTTTTTGCTGATTTCAGCAGTGGCTGAACCGGTCGAGGAATGCCTCGCCGAATCGGCCGGAAAGCATCCACATCTGGTCATTTTTCGGGTCTGAACTCTTGAATATTGGTAGTCTCTCCGGTAGTATTCGCGCTCCCTGAACTTATGCCCATAATTCATGCGATGAAGACTTATAGTGCAAAACCCCATGAAGTCGCCCAGAACTGGCTACTCGTGGATGCGGAAGGACAGACGCTAGGCCGCATGGCTACCGCCATTGCGACCCGATTGCGTGGCAAACACAAGGCCGAATATACCCCGCATGTAGATACCGGAGACTTCGTTGTTGTGATCAATGCCGATAAGGTGAGAGTCACCGGCAACAAGACTACTGACAAGATGTATCACGCCCATTCCGGATTTCCCGGCGGATTGAAGTCCATTTCCTTTGAGAATCTGCTGGAAAGAGCTCCAGAGACAGTAGTAAAGCTAGCCGTTAAAGGCATGCTGCCGCGTACACCACTGGGCCGGGCAATGTTCAAGAAACTCAAGGTCTATGCTGGCACAGAACATCCGCACTCTGCACAGCAACCACAGACTATTCAACTGTAAAGATACAGAAGAGATCGATAAAGGCAAATGGCAACTTCGCAATATTATGGTACGGGTCGCCGCAAGACCTCTACGGCAAGAGTTTATCTGACCAGTGGCAAGGGTGAGATCACTGTTAATCGTCGTCCCCTGGACGGGTATTTTGGTCGTGAAGTAGCTCGCATGATCGTTCGTCAACCACTCGAGTTGGTGGAGATGACTAAGAAGTTTGATATCAATGTCTCGGTCAGGGGCGGTGGAAGCTTTGGACAGGCCGGAGCGATTCGTCACGGTATCACTCGCGCGTTGATGGAATACGATGGTGAGTTGAAGCCGACACTGCGCAAAGCTGGCTTTGTGACTCGAGATGCACGTGAGGTAGAGCGCAAGAAAGTGGGTCTGCGGAAAGCTCGCAAGAAGCCTCAATTCTCGAAGCGGTAATAGTGGAAGTAAAACAGAAAACGTCGACTCCAAGGCAGGAGATCGACGTTTTTTTTTGAGGTAAGAAAATAAATTATTACTCATAAATATCAATGGAATACGGCACTTATTGGGGTCACCCCCACTTGAAAAAAAAGTCAAAATTGACTAGAATTCCCGCGGTTTTGCAGACCTGAAAAGGATTCATCACCCATCCCTGCTGCTTTATACAGAAATGTGTCGCGACATGTGGACATTTATGTGGAAATTAGTGCCACCCAGTGTGGAGAAATTGCCATCCGATACGGATGATTCAATTGAACAAAGCGTGTTCTCAAGGAGAAAAGTAAGGTGACTGACGACAGTACTGATACTGGCCGTAGACGGTTTCTTGTGGGTTCGACTTCAGTGGTTGGTGCCGCAGGGGTCGTGGGGGCTGCTGTCCCCTTTGTTGGTTCCTGGAGTCCCAGTGCTAAGGCGCGTGCCGCTGGTGCGCCAGTCAGAATCGATATTAGTCGATTACAGGTAGGTGAAATGCTGGGACCGATCCCGGCCTGGCGTGGTCGACCCATCTTCGTGATTAAGCGTAGCTCGGAAGCTTTGAGTGCATTAAACGAAGATACAGACAGACTGGCGGACCCGGATTCCCAGGATGATGAACAACCTGCGTATGCACAGAATGAAACTCGTTCTCGAACTCCTGAGATCGTGGTACTGGTCGGCCTTTGCCCACACCTGTTTTGTTCTCCAACCCCGCATATCGAGTTACGCCCGGAGCCTTTCGATACCGAATGGCGCGGCGGATTCTTCTGTCCTTGCCACGGATCTCGCTTTGATCTGGCTGGTCGTGTTTATAGTGGAGCACCCGCTTCACGGAATATGCAGGTTCCTCCGCATTCATTCGAGGGTGACGACGTGTTGGTGATTGGCATCGATGAGGAGAACGCGGCATGAGCGACGTGAGTAGTACAGAGAGTAGCGTGGAAGCAAGCAAAAAACCCGGACGCTTCATGTCAGCACTAATCGGTCTTGTAGACTGGATCGATGCCAGATTGCCGATAGTTGGAGCCTGGAAGAAACATATGAGCGAGTACTACGCGCCGAAGAATTTCAATTTCTGGTATTTCTTCGGTGTATTGGCATTACTGGTACTGGTTATTCAATTGCTCACGGGCGTCTGGTTGACCATGAATTACACCGCCAGTGCTGAAGGAGCATTTGCTTCCGTTGAATACATCATGCGGGATGTGGAGTACGGATGGATGCTGAGGTATCTGCATTCCACCGGTGCTTCTGCTTTCTTTTTTGTAGTCTACATCCATATGTTTAAAGGGCTGATGTACGGTTCTTATCAGCGACCGCGAGAATTGCTCTGGGTCGTTGGAATGGTCATCTACGTTGTGCTGATGGCGTCAGGCTTCACGGGTTACATCCTGCCATGGGGCCAGTTGTCTTATTGGGGAGCAAACGTGATTGTTTCTCTGTTCGGGTCTATTCCCCTAATTGGAGAAGATCTCCTCATCTGGATCCGTGGCGATTACCTGATTTCCGGCGCCACTCTCAATCGATTCTTCGCGCTGCACGTTGTCGCCTTACCCATCGTGCTGCTTGCTCTGGTGGTAGTGCACATACTGGCGCTACATGAAGTCGGCTCCAACAACCCCGATGGAATTGAGATCAAGAAGAACAAGGGTCCTGATGGCATACCAGTGGACGGAGTTCCCTTTCATCCCTACTACACGATGTATCATGATCTGCCAATGGTGATTCTGTTTCTGTTTGTATTCTGCGCCATTGTCTTCTTCGCGCCGGAAATGGGTGGCTACTTCCTCGAGGTGCCTAACTTTCAGGAAGCAAATTCCCTGCAAACACCTGAGCATGTTCCTCCCGTCTGGTATTACACCCCATTCTATTCCATGCTGCGGGCAGTCACGATTCCGCTGTTCGGTATCGACTCGAGTTTCTGGGGCATGCTGGTGATGTTCGGCTCTATTGCCATACTTTTTGTAGTGCCCTGGTTGGACAAGAGTCCGGCCAAATCCATGCGCTATAAAGGCTGGTACAGCCGCATTGCCTTGCTCATGTTTGTGGTCAGTTTCCTTGTTCTCGCAGTGCTAGGAACTCAAGCCGTCAGTCCAGCAAAAACGCTGCTCGCCCAGATAATGACAGTTGTCTACTTCGCCTATTTCATCGCCATGCCGTGGTATACGCGTGCCGAAAAGACGACAGCAACTCCTGAGCGGGTTACCGGTCAATGGATCAGCGCACCCCAACTCATCGGCAGTATCGTGCTGCTGATTCTGCTGGTTGTGTTGCCATTGATGTTGGTGTCAGGCAGCGCGGAAGCAGCCTCAGCAGGCAATCTTGATCTGGAGCACGTGGAAACAGACTACGATGATAAGGATTCTCTGCAGCGTGGATTCAAGTACTACATGAACTATTGTGTGAGCTGTCACGCCCTGGGATACGCGCGATACGAGCGGACTGCAGATGATCTGGAGATTCCTCACGAGCAGGTGTTGGAGAACCTGGTGTTTGATGGATCGCTAATTGGTGACCTGATAGAAACATCGTTATCGAAAGATAGAGCGGAGCAGTATTTCAGCGCGGCACCTCCAGATCTGACGCTTGCCGGCAGGGTACATAGCGCAGATTGGTTATATTCCTATCTCAAATCGTTTTACAACGATCCAAGCCGGCCGTTCGGGACCAATAACAAGATTTTCCCGAATGTAGCGATGCCCAACGTCTTGTATGAACTTCAGGGAGATGTTACCTGCGACGATCATGGTTCCGGTGATCCGGCCCAATGCGAGTTACATTATGTTGAAGGTAGCGGTTCCTTGGCTGAAGCAGAATTTGATGACGCAGTCGCCGATCTGGTTAATTTTCTCTACTACATTGGTGAACCGATTAGAGATCGGCGGCAAAGTATTGGCATCTGGGTGCTGGCATTTCTCAGCGTTCTCTATGTTCTCTCGGCACTGATGGGTCGGGAATTCATGAAAGACTACCATTAGAAGTTAAACACCGAACAGACAATTAACAAGCAATCAGTCACAGAGGACTAATTATGGGTGTGGTCGCGAAGAGATCTTCCATGATATTTTATTCAGATGGAACGAGTCATTACAGCCATCGTGTGCGCATCGTTCTGGCCGAGAAGGGGGTAACAGTAGAAACTATCGACGTTGACCCTGACAGCAAACCGGAAGACCTGGCGACACTAAATCCTTATAACACGCTCCCTACTCTGGTGGACCGGGATCTGGTTCTTTATGAGGCCGACATCATGATGGAGTATTTAGACGAGCGGTTTCCGCATCCACCATTGTTCCCCGTCTATCCCGTGGCCAGGGCGCAAAGTCGACTATGGATTTATCGCATCATGAAGGATTGGTGTAATCTGGTGGATCCGATCATGGCTGGCACCGGGACGCCATCACAGTTGGAGAAGATGCGCAAAGAGTTACGGGAAAGTCTAATATCCATAGCGCCGATATTCGGAGAGAAGCCCTACTTTATGAATGATGAATTCACAATAGTGGATTGCTGTGTTACTCCCATACTATGGCGATTACCCATCATGGGTATTGAATTACCCAAAAACAAGACTACCAAACCCTTGCTGGATTATCGTGGCCGATTGTTTGAGCGAGAATCGGTGATGGCCAGTCTGTCTGAGCAAGAGAAGGAAATGGTCTAGGGACCGAGACCCTCTGAACAAGACTATGACCACTCTTGCTCACAGCAAGACCGCTCTGGCCATAGGCTTGTTCAGAGGGTTCCTAGTAGTTGTCCAGGGCTGTGAGTGACTAATCGCAATGAGCATGACTTCAAGTCGGCCTTATATCATACGCGCACTCTACGAATGGATCCTCGAGAATGAGTGCACTCCCTATATTCTGGTCAATGCCTACGCCGAAGGCGTGGAAGTTCCACAGGAACATGTTAAAGACGGCCAGATTATTCTCAACGTTTCTCCAGCTGCGGTGCAGAATCTGTCGATTCGAAACCAGTCTATAGACTTCGATGGGCGTTTTGCTGGATTACCGAAACGAGTGTATGTTCCAGTGAATGCCGTCATGGGAATTTATGCGAAGGAAAATGGCCAGGGAATGATTTTCGATACTGAAGGGATTCTGCCCGATCCAACGGACCCGGCCGGGCCAGATGGTCCTGGCTCAGGTGTCCACGGCGTGAAGTCCGAGCCAGGCTCCAGGAAGCCACCGCTGCGTCTGGTGAAGTGAGTTCGAAGCTCTGCTGCTTGTGAGCTAATTGATATATTCGAAGACTTTTACAACTCTGGTTACTCCTGACACATTGCGAGCCAGGTTCGCAGCGCTATCGCCTTGCACCTGACTTATCAGCCCCATTAAGTACACAGCACCGTTTTCAGTTATTACCCGAACTTGCCCGGAGGGCACATCACCATTGGCTAGCATCAAGGAACGTACCTTGGTTGCTATCCAGGTGTCATTGCTTCGGGCAAGTAGGCTGGTACTGCCGGACACTTCCAACTCATTGTGAATGCGTTTGATCTTGGAACTGGCCTGGGAAGCTATCTCCGTTGCCCTTGCTCTGAGTGCATCCGATTCCACCTGGCCCACTAACAGGACTACGCCGTTATGGCTGATCACATTGAAACTGGCCTGCCGAAACGCCGGCTCTTGTGATTGCATGTTTACAGCCACTTTAGTTTCGATCGACTGATCTTCGACAACAGCGCCAGCGGTTCGTTCGGTTGGATCTTCCTGAATGCCCTGTTCGCCAGTGGTTCGTACTAATATGCTTGTACATGAGCTTGAAAACAGGATTGCCAGGATTACCAAGAATCTGTAGAAATTCATACGTCATCTCCTCCAAATAATTGAGTATCAATAAAGTCACACAGGCAATGAATTATCACCAGGTGGACTTCCTGAATGCGTGCAGTTCGGTCTGATGGAACTCGGATTTCGATATCCCGGTCAGTCATTAAGCTGGCCATGGATCCTCCATCTTTCCCTGTCAGTGCAACAATGGACATTTCCCGTTCCTGGCCAGCCTTTATAGCCTCCATGACATTGCCTGAATTGCCACTTGTCGAAATTGCCAGCAACACATCACCTGCTTGACCAAGTGCGGTGACCTGTTTGGAAAAAATCTCTTTGTAGTCATAGTCATTCGCTATGGCGGTTAATGTCGAACTGTCGGTCGTCAGCGCTACTGCTGGCAAGCCGGGTCGTTCCTTCTCAAACCTGTTTAACAATTCTGCTGAGAAATGCTGCGAATCACCGGCAGAGCCACCATTGCCACAACTGAGAATTTTTCCATTGTTCAGCAGACAACGCACCAACTCCCCGCCGGCGTGATGAATTGCTTCGATCAATTCACCAGCTGCCAGCTGCTTGGTTTCTATACTTTCCTTAAAGTGCCCGCTTATTTGATTCCGTAAGTCCATCAGCCGCCCAAAAAGTTGCTATCTCCAGCCGCTATTCCTACAAAGAGGCTGTTTAAACCACCAAGCCGGAAAATAGAATCGTCTCGACGGCTTTGGCCTGTCAGGAACTGCCGAGCTTTTCTACCCACTATCTCTGTCGGTAAAGACTATCGGTATCTCTGTCCGGGCAGTTTTGGTTTTATACAGCCACAGTTATCGGCCATTTTCAGGGCATTGTTACCTTTACAGGTACAGATAATGAGCTGATTCAGTTGCTGAGTAGACTCGCTCCAGGGCAGGAAAGTTTCAACTGAATGCATTTTTTATCCAATCGATATCCTGCAATTTCTGGCCAGCAAAAGGCCTTACAGCTACCACATCGAAGCGAGCCGGATAGCGATTAAAGCTTGGAAACCTCATGAGAAAATGTGCCGCGGCACGTTTCAGCTTTTGCTGTTTCCTGAATTCGACAGACTCCAGTGCCGTGCCAAACCCACTGGAATTTCGATAGCGTACTTCGACGAACACCAGCTGACCGGGTGGCTCGAACATCACCAGATCTATCTCGCCGCTACGGCAATAGTAATTATTGCTGACTAGTTTGAGACCTTGTTGGCGTAACTCTCGAGCGACCAGTGCCTCGATTGACTTGCCAAAAAGCTGCTTGTTATTGATCTTGACTATAGCTCTCATCCTTGTAAGCAAATGAAATGATGGTTTGAGGGATTTCCGGGCTAACTCCCGGAGTCGGCACTTTCCTCACGATATTGCCTGGCCAACCCATCCTCGAAGCGGGCAACTTCAAGGAGTCGGCGGATGCGTCGTTCCGCTGACATGATCAATTTTCCCGTAGTACCCTGCAGTGCAGTCAAGTCTCTATTGGCTAGTTGATCCAGCCTTGGATATAGACGAAAGCTATCGATTCCCATGGCTCGCAGGCGTTGTAATGGGCCCTGAGCCTGCCTGAGATTGGAGTCTATTTCAATTTTCAGAGCATCGGCTTCGTTCAGTACCCAGGGCTCAACAGTAAATACGATACCTTCCAGGTCGCTATTCTCGCTCTGATTAGTCTGTCCATCATAAATTGAAGGCATGGCGTAGACAGGAATATTCCCCGCGAAATAGAAGGCCAGTGTTGGTTTAATCTGTCGCCCCTGGCGCGGATTGGCGATGAGAAAAATGAAATCGATGTCCTCGCGCCGTCGCGGTGTGAATTCCATGTTGTTCCTGGGAAGTAGGTCCAGCAATCGGTCTGCGCGGGCTTCGCTGGAGTCTATTGCCACTAATCGTTTGATGACTTCGGCGTAGTCGCTATCACCGCTGAATGTCTCCTGCGATACCAGTTCACCACCCCTGGACAGCCATGACTCGGCGAAGAAGTTCTTCAGCTGCAGATAATCTTCGGACTGCGGTGTGACAATCGCCGCATTTCTGTGTCCGGCATTCCAGGCTAGTTGAATCGCCTGAGTTATTTCATCCTCCGGAGCCAATCCGAACTGAAACAGATTCAGCCGGTCGATGGGTGCTGAATCGCTGTAATTCAGAGCCAGTGTTTTAATAGGAAGCTCGGGTAATTCTGCTAGTTGGTTGACTAGCTGCTTATTCAGAGGACCAATGACCAGGTCTGCTCCACTTGCTACCGCTTCATCGTAGATTCCGTAAACTGAGGTGACATTACTGCTGTCATAGACCGAGATACGTGGCACCTCTCTGGATATATCGAGCGCCTGGTAGTAGGCACTCAGAAAGCCTTCTTGAATAGCGTTTCCCGTAGCTTGCTGCAATGGAAGAATTAGTGCTATGTGTGTAGGTCGTCGATTCCAGATTTGTTGCAATAGATTGAACTGGTTCGGGAGCCGATTGACCGCAGAATGGCGTGCCCAGGTACGGCGCCATTGATCGATCGAGTCGAGCTGACTCCTGATACTGAATTGCTCAATTCTTACTATCTTGGCCAGCTCAATCCATCCCCTCATCTCGTAGTTACTCGCACTGTCAGCTAGTGCAGAAAGTTCTGACTCTTCCAGTCCATTTAGCGCAGTCCAGATGTTGTCAAACACATCCGAATCTTCACCGTTTGAGAAGTTTGAGGATATTTCCATATAAGCGAAGGCGGCTTCTGCAGCTTGGCCCGTGCTGAGCAAGGTGTCCCCGAGCAAGCGGTAATACTCCATACCCAATTGCGAACGGTCCTCCAAATTGCTGGTTAAAGCGCCAGATAGCCAGCGCAGGGCTGGTTCAGCTTGGTTTGCACTTAGATCAATCCTTGCTCTAAGCATTGCATATCGCAGATTTAATTCGGCAGGTAGATCGTCAGGAATATTGAATTCTTGTACTTCTCTCTCAGCACGCTCGTAGAGTCCAGCCTCGAGCATGGCTTCTATCGCCTGTACTTCGAGACGGACTCGCGCGACACCGGTACGACTCCGAGCAGCGGCCAATAGCCCATCAATAGACTCTGTTGTAGACTCCCCAGCGGGAAGCACGACATTTGTAATGGGCGGGCTGGATGCACAAGCAATTGCCAGAGCCACGGATACAGTCAGGACAAGTCGGGCCAAAATGTGCGATGCAGGCAATAGAAAAGTTGTCATCAATTTAATGAGCGTATGGCAAGAATTAATAAAAAGACTAATACAAGTATCGAGCATGGGCAATTTTTTAGAGAAATCATCTTAGGACCCTATGATGCTACCAGGCTATAGAGCCGAATTGCGCGGAGGTTTTGGCTAAATTGAAACAATACGGAACGCTCTTCATAGTGGCTACGCCGATAGGCAACCTCGGTGATATGACCCAGCGAGCCGTGGATGTGCTGGCCAATGTTGACAGCATCGCCGCCGAAGACACGCGTCACTCCGGGAAATTATTGCAAAAGCTCAAGAATTCTGTGCCGCTGGTTGCGTACCACGATTTCAGCAGCGAATCGGCAGTCAGCAAGATACTGCAACAAATTCAAGCCGGACAATCGATTGCTCTGATTTCCGATGCTGGAACGCCTCTTATTTCTGATCCCGGCTATAAATTGGTAAAGCAAGCTCGTGACTTGGGCATCAACGTTTTACCAATTCCAGGTGCCAGTGCAGTGACTGCCGCCCTGAGTGTGGCCGGTTTGCCGACGGATAAATTCGTCTTTGAGGGATTCTTACCCAAGAAGGCGCAAGCCAGGAGCAAACGCTTAACAGAATTGGCGGACGAATCACGCTCTATGGTGTTTTATGAAGCTCCACATCGAATCATCGGATGTATAGCCGCATTGGGAACCGTGTTCGGTGACGACCGGCGAATCTTTATTGGCCGGGAGCTGACCAAGAAATTCGAATCCCATTTTGTTGGCAATACGTCCGGGGCACTGGTTTGGTTACAAGAGGACCGGGATCAGCAGAAGGGTGAATTCGTCATCGTTCTGGCAGGTTGTCAGCAACAGGAAGCTCAATCTCGCAAGTTACGACAAGCGGTAGAGCTGGTGGCATGTTTACGCCGTGACCTCACTACCAAACGCGCGGTGGCCATTGCCAGCGAAATTACTGGCGCCCGCAAGAATCAACTCTACGACTTGGTTATCAGAAGTGACCGGGACGAATAGCAGCACTGTTTCGAGAAGTACTGGCAAAGAAAAGCGCTGGCTATTGTGTCCTGTAGACAACTCAATTAGTCTGCATACGAGTCAGCTGGGCAATTGCTATTTGTCACTCTTTGTCTTCCGCTTAGCGGTCTACGAGGATGCAGGTAGAGGAAAGTCCGGGCTCCACAGAGCAGGGTGCCAGGTAACGCCTGGGAGGTGTGAACCTACGGCTAGTGCAGCAGAAAATATACCGCCTTGTATCATAATCTTCGATTTTGACATGAGGTAAGGGTGAAATGGTGCGGTAAGAGCGCACCGCGCGACTGGTAACAGCTCGTGGCATGGTAAACCCCACTCGGAGCAAGGCCAAATAGGAATCCTTCGATGTTGCTCGCATTGGATTCGGGTAGGCCGCTAAAAGTCTGTGGTGACGCAGACTGTAGATGAATAATTGTCCTCGACAGAACCCGGCTTATAGGCTGACTCGCCTTTCAAATTCTGTATTTCCTGTGCATGCCCGGCTATTGCAATCTATTGTCAGGTATAATCGAATCAGAACTTAATAAAACACATTAAATACTCGTTATATCAGGCTGTATTTGCTTAATTTATACAATTTTAGATTATGCAAGATGTCGCCAAGATCCCCACTTTTAGCGGCAAGTTCCCGGAATTTCTTGAAATAAATCATACAAATAGTGCTTGCACAGTGGGTAGTGTGTGCCTATAGTGTTTCTTTGTGGCGAAAAGTGGAAGTATTTGTCTTATTGTGGGTGAGAGTGGATATCCTGTAATAAGTTTATTCCGATAATACAAGGGGACAGCGAGTGTTTCGCGGCATTAATACTATCAACCTGGATGCGAAGGGGCGCATGGCCATGCCCGCCCGTTACCGCGAGCAGCTACTCAAGCATTGCTCGGGGCAGCTGGTTGTCACTATCGATACCAACCATCGTTGCCTGCTCCTGTATCCACTCGCCGAGTGGGAACAGATCGAACGTCAAATCGAATCTCTCTCCAGCTTCGATCCCATGTCACAGCGGGTTAAACACCTGCTGATCGGTCATGCAAACGATTTGGAGTTAGACAGCAGCGGACGAATTTTGTTATCCCAGGAATTAAGACTTTATGCCGAGCTGGAGAAACACGTCTGCCTGATAGGTCAGGGCAAGAAGCTCGAGATCTGGAGTCAGGATAGCTGGAACCAGCAGCGAGACCATTGGTTATCCGAATCTTCAACGGAAGGAGAGTTGCCCGAAAAATTAAGATCATTAGCGCTTTAAGGTGAGCTGAAAAATGGTTGGAAAATCGTTTCACGAATCAGTCCTTAGAAAGGAAGCAGTGTCAGCCCTGGCTGTTAAGCCTGATGGCATCTATATAGATGCAACATTTGGACGCGGCGGGCACAGCAGGGCGATTCTCGAACAACTTGGATCAGGGGGGAGGTTGATTGCCATCGACCGGGATCCGGATGCAATTGAGGAAGCATTCAAGTTACAACGGCAAGATCCCAGGCTCGAGGTGGCACATGCAACATTTAGTCAACTTGAAGATCTGGTGGAGTCGAAAGATATCCATGAGCAGGTGGATGGTATCTTGTTCGATCTTGGTGTTTCATCTCCTCAGCTCGACACGGCTGAGAGAGGATTCAGCTTTATGCGTGACGGGCCATTGGATATGCGCATGAATCCAACTAAGGGATTTAGTGCTGCAATGTGGCTGAACTATGCGAAGGAAAACGACATTGCCGATGTGTTGTACAAGTTTGGAGAAGAGCGACATTCCAGGCGTATAGCAAGGAGCATAGTTGCAACCCGTGAAACAAGACTCATCCTGACAACCAACCAACTCGCAGAGATTGCAAAACAGGCGAATCCCAGCTGGGAGAAGGACAAGCATCCTGCTACGAGAACCTTCCAGGCCGTTCGAATTTACATCAACAAAGAATTCGACGAAATTGAGCATGGATTGACAAGCTCGCTATCATTCCTTAGAAAAAGTGGTCGACAGGTAGTGATCAGCTTCCATTCATTGGAAGACAGAATAGTCAAGAAATTCATAGCTAAGCAGACTAAGGGGGATAATTTTCCAAGAGATCTTCCTGTGACGTCATCGATGTTAAATCCGCGCCTGAAACCGATTTGCAAACGCATCAAAGCATCGGCGGATGAAATAGAAAACAATCCGCGCGCAAGAAGCGCAGTAATGAGAGTTGCAGAGAAAATTGCCTAGGATTTGACAAATCCTATAGGAAACCATGCGAGTGACAACCCGAGCCTACAAAAAGCAACTTGATGTGACGCACAAGCGCGAGTCCATTTTTCGTTGGGCTGGGATCTTTCGACCAGCGAATCTCTCACTGGCGGTGCTGTTTGGTTTGTTGCTCTCCTCCGGGCTTTCCGTTGTCTATACAACTCATGAAAATCGATTTGCGTTTAACGAGTTGCAGGAGCTGAAAGACCAGGCTAATCAGCTGCAAACCGAGTGGGGCCAGCTACTGATCGAACAGAGCACTTTTGGGGTAGAGGGTCGTATCGAACAAAAGGCGGTAGAACAGCTGCAGATGCAGGTACCCGAACTGTCCAAAATCATACTGGTGAATCATGACTGATAGCAGAACATCGCGTTTCTTGCAGCAATGGCGATTGTATCTGGTGCTGTTCGCCATGCTGTTGTGTGTCATCGCTATTGGATGGAAAGTCAGTGCCCTGCACATTCTGGAGCGGGACTTTCTGCAGGGGCAGGGTGATGCCCGCACCATTCGCACTGTACCTCTGGTGGCAAACCGTGGATTGATTACGGACCGCAATGGAGAACCATTAGCGGTAAGCACACCAGTGCAATCGATCTGGGTAAATCCCAGTGAGATTGCCGACAACAGACAGGCTATCTTGCGCCTGGCGGATCAGCTCGAGTTGCAGGGTGAAGTCCTTGCCAACAACATAGAGAAGAACTCGGGGAAGGAATTTCTCTATATTAAACGACGACTTCCACCGGCGGACGCCAATCGAATACTGGCACTCGATATCGATGGAGTGTATGCGCAGCAGGAATATCAACGTTTCTATCCTCAGGGAGAAGCCGCCGCACATCTGGTTGGATTCAGCAATGTTGATGATATCGGGCAGGAAGGCCTTGAACTGACCTATGACGACTGGCTGCGTGGTGTGCCTGGCAGGCGTCAGGTCATGAAAGACAGGCGCGGCCATATCATCGAAGAACTGAATACAATTGAAACCGCACAACCGGGTAAGAGTCTGGAACTCAGTATCGATTTCAGGTTGCAGAACATTGCTTACCGGGAACTCAAGGAAGAATTCATTACCAGGCGCGCCAAGGCGGCCTCTGTAGTAGTGCTGGATGTTGAAACCGGTGAAGTATTGGCGATGGCAAATCAGCCCTCCTATAACCCCCATAACAAATCTAACATGACAGATTTCAGTGTGCTGCGTAACCGGGCAATCACCGATGTATTCGAGCCTGGGTCGACTGCAAAAGCGTTTACTATCGCCGCAGCACTGGAATCGGGATTGTATACGCCGGACACCATAGTTGAAACCAGCCCGGGCTGGATGATGATAGGTGTAGACGAAGTCAAGGACCTGTTCGATTATGGTACCCTGACCGTTGCGAAGGTTATTACCAAGTCAAGCAACATCGGTTCTACAAAAATAGCGCTGCAGATTGGTGCCGAGCCAATTCGCGATGTATTGGAGAGGGTAGGATTTGGCCAGGTTACCGGAACGGGATTTCCTGGAGAGCGCAGTGGGGTGCTGCCCAATCTCCGTCGCTGGAGCCGCATAGAAATCGCAACTCTGTCTTACGGTTACGGCTTGTCTACATCGGCCCTACAACTGGCACAGGCGTATTCTGTAATAGCCGACGGTGGTGTTAGAAAACCGGTTTCCTTACTCAAACTGGATCAAACTGCGGTTTCTGAGCTGCCCCGGGAAAGAGTCTTGAGTGAATCCATTAGCAGGGAAGTGCTGGATATGCTCAGCACAGTGGTGGATCCCAGTCGAGGTGGATCGGTTGTCGAGGCCAACGTGCCGTTTTACAGTGTCGCTGGTAAGACCGGAACTGCACATGTGGTCGGGGAGTTTGGTTACGAAGAATATCTTCATAATTCGCTTTTCGTAGGGCTCGCTCCTGCAACCGATCCGAAAATTGTCGTGGTTGTCGTAGTCAATGAACCGAAAGGTGAAGAACATTATGGCGGCCAGGTGGCGGCTCCGGTCTTTTCACGAATTGCATCCGGTGCTATGCGAATACTGAAAATTGCCCCGGATAAGATTCCTGCAGACCAGACCATGGAGCTCTCTTCTTTATAACAATGAATACGGCAGAGAAATTGAATCCAATTGTATCCTTGCTTGAATTAATTGGCGGTCTTGTAGAACTGCCTGAACCGCTTCCCCAGGAACTCAATGTAAAGATTACCGGCGTGCAGATGGACAGCCGCCTATTAGTAAAAGGCGATCTCTTCATCGCCTGTTTTGGGCACAATCATGATGCGCGAGAGTATATCGATCAGGCCATTGAGCTGGGTTGTGTCGCGGTCCTGGCCGAATCCGGTGGAGGGTGGCAGGGTATAAGAATCCATCGAGGGTTGGCGATTGTTGCCATTGATGGCCTCTCAGCCAAGATCAGCGAGATTGCAGCACGCTTCTATTCCGATCCGAGTTCCATGCTCAGCGTATTTGGGATTACCGGTACCAATGGCAAAACCAGTTGTAGCCAATTTATTGCACAGGCGCTTACTGCGCTGGGGTATAAGTGCGGAGTAATGGGCACTCTAGGGTACGGTATCTGCGGTGAGTTGAAGGAGACGCAACTGACTACACCGGATGCGGTGTTCACCCAGATGGCCCTGGCAGAAATGGTTGTCGACCGGATTGATCCAGTGGTGATGGAGGTATCGTCAGTTGGGCTGCATCAAAAACGCGTGAAGGCTGTGCATTTCGATACGGCGATATTTACTAATCTCACCAGAGATCACCTGGATTATCACGAAAGCATGCAGGCCTATGCGGAAAACAAGAAGAAATTGTTTCTAGTTGAAGGATTGCGTAGTGCCATTGTCAATCTGGATGATCCCTATGCCTTGGCAATTATCAATGGAATCGAGAAGGATGTGGATATTACGACTTACAGTATCGAAAATTCAATCGCTACGGTTTTTGCAGAACAACTGGAACTCACCCGCCACGGATTCGAGGCAGTGATTGTCACTCCAATAGGTAAGGGCAAGATCCACGGAAAGCTGATTGGCTATTTTAATTTCAGCAATGTATTGGCGACGGTCGCTGCCTTGATCAATTATCTTCCACGCAAGAGACAAATCGATATCGAAGAATTCTGTGAACAAATTTCCCAGTTGCGACCCGTCAATGGGCGAATGGAAATTATTGGAGGCAGTGAATCGATTACCGCTGTAGTGGATTACGCACATACGCCCGATGGTTTGAAAAGCGCACTAGTTGCCTTGCGGGATCATTTCTCAGGAAACGTCTGGTGCGTCTTCGGATGCGGTGGTAATCGTGATAAGGGTAAGCGACCCATGATGGGAGAGATTGCCGAACAAAATGCCGACCGCTTGATTATCACCGACGACAATCCCAGAAACGAGCGGGGTGATGAAATTATCCAACATATTATGAGTGGAATTAGTAATCCTACGGATGTCACCGTAGAAAGAGATCGAGCCGAGGCTGTTTCCTTTGCTATCGAAAATGCGGCTGCAGGAGATGTGGTGTTGGTGGCTGGCAAAGGCCACGAGACCTATCAGGAGTCAGGTGGCGAAAGAATAATATTCAGCGATGCAAATCAGGTGCGGCTCGCCCTGAAAACGCGTAAAAATAAATAGTGGAGCTCAGCAAGCTTGATAGGAATGATGGCCTTGTCGGAACTGGCTCAACAATTGGGTGGTGAACTCATCGGAAATGATAGTGTGTTTAATCAACTATCCACTGACACCAGGACACTTGCCAGGGGTGATGCCTACTTAGCCCTGAGTGGTGAAAGATTCGATGGCAATGCTTTCGTATCCGAGGCAATAGAAAAGGGAGCCTCGGGTGCCATCGTGTCGCAAGAATTGGATCACGAAATTCCAATGTTGCGCGTTGCAGATACCCATCTGGCGCTGGGGGAGATAGCAAAACTAAATCGTCAGCGCAGCTCAGCCACTGTAATTGCTCTTACCGGTAGTCAAGGGAAGACCACAGTAAAAGAAATGATCAACAGTATCTTGAGCAATCGGGCTGCGACCCTAGTCACTCATGCAAATCTCAACAACACCATTGGTGTGTCGCTCACCCTGTTGCAGCTGAATGACGAACACCGGTTCGCCGTAGTCGAAATGGGAGCCGATTGTGCGGGTGAAATTAGCTTTAGTGTCGATAAAACGCAGCCGGATATCGCGCTCATTACCAATGCCAATGCAGCACATATAGACGGATTTGGTAGTCTACAGGGAATCGTTGAGGGAAAAGGAGAAATAATTGAAGGTCTCCACGAATCAGGAACCCTCATACTAAATGCTGATGATCCCAATGTAGAGCAATGGATTGCACGCGCTGCTTCAAAAAATATCGTGTTATTCAGTCCTGGTAGTTCTGAAACGGCGGTGAGCTACAGTGCAACTAACTGCAGATTGGATAGTCAGGGGCGACTTTCATTCACCTTGCTCTCCCCGACAGGCCGTCAGGATATAACACTCAAATTACTCGGTAAACATAATGTGGCTAATGCCGTTGCTGCCGCCAGTGCGGCAATGCAGGCAGGAGCTACTCTGGATGATGTACATGCAGGGCTGAAGCTCCTTAAACCCGTTGCAGGCAGGCTGAATCCTCTAACGGGAACTAATGGCTGTTGCGTGATCGATGATACCTACAACGCCAGCCCGACTTCATTCATCGCGGCTATCGATGTACTGGTGACTTATCCCACGAAAACAGTGCTTATTGCGGGGGACATGAAGGAGCTCGGAGCAGAAATTGCGGCAGCTCATTCAGCAGTGGGTGAGTACGCATCCCGCGCAGGAGTTAATGAATTCTGGGCAGTTGGTGAATGCTCGCTGTTAGCAGTGCAGGCTTTTGGATACAAGGCACGACATTTTTCCGACAAGGCAGAATTAGTAGCGGCATGTAAGGAAATCGCAAACGAAAACACTGTCTTCCTCGTGAAAGGATCGCGAGGGTCTCAAATGGAGACGGTAGTAAGTTCCTTGATGACAAGCGAGGGCGGCTAATGCTGGTTTGGTTATCTGATTACTTGATGCAATTCAACAATAACTTTGCCGTGCTGCAGTACATCACAGTACGCGGCATATTCAGCATTCTCACAGCCATGGGAGTGTCGTTAATTATAGGTCCGTCGTTGATTCGGAGACTCAACTATCATCAAATCGGGCAGGTGGTTCGTGATGATGGGCCGGAAACCCATTTCAGCAAGGCAGGCACCCCAACGATGGGTGGCGCCTTGATACTGGTTAGTATCGCCATGACTACACTGCTGTGGTCTGACTTGACCAATCACTACGTATGGATTGTGCTACTAGTCACCCTGTTTTTTGGTGCGGTGGGCTGGGTAGATGATTATCGAAAAGTATTCGAGAAGGATCCAGCTGGATTATCGGCACGCTGGAAACTTATCTGGCAAACACTTATTGGGTTGATTGCTGCAATAGTTCTCTACTACACCGCAATCAGTCCATTAGAAACTGAATACATAGTGCCATTTTTCAAAGACATCGCAATCAACACGGGTATTTTCTATATAGCGATCAGCTGTTTCGTAATTGTCGGTTTCAGCAACGCGGTAAATCTCACAGATGGACTCGACGGCCTGGCAATATTGCCCACTGTTATGGTCGGTGGTGCGCTTGGACTAATAGCCTACCTGGCTGGTCATAGCGAATTCTCTGCCTATTTGAATATTCCTAACGTAGCCGGGTCAGGTGAAATTGTAATTTTTGCCGGGGCACTGGTTGGTGCCGGAATGGGCTTCCTCTGGTTTAACACCTATCCGGCACAAATCTTTATGGGTGATGTGGGAGCGCTGGCACTGGGTGCCGCTCTCGGCGTTATGGCAATTGTCTCCCGGCATGAAATCGTGTTGTTTATTATGGGTGGTGTATTCGTCATGGAAACCGTATCGGTGATCCTGCAGGTAGCCTCATTCAAGCTGACCGGTAAGCGCATTTTCAGAATGGCGCCGCTGCATCATCACTTCGAATTGAAGGGCTGGCCCGAACCGAGGGTAATTGTGCGGTTCTGGATCATCACGGTCATGTTGGTCTTGTTTGGTTTGGCGACGTTAAAGCTTCGATGAAGATTAACAGGGCAAATTATCGGTGTTAGATGAGTCTTCAAATCCGATCAGCGTCATAGTTGGGTTGGGTGACACAGGTCTTTCCTGTGCCAGGTATTTTGCTGCAATCGGAAAGAATTTCAGAGTAGTCGACAGTCGAGAGAATCCGCCCGGGTTGCCGGAGTTGCGAGAACTACTCCCCGGTGTTGACTGTGAGTTAGGAAAGTTTTCTGTAGACAGCTTACTAAATGCGAGCGAATTGGTAATGAGTCCGGGAGTGAGCTTGAAGACACCTGCAATCGTAGCAGCCAGGCGTGCAGGTGTGCCGATTACTGGAGATATCGATATTTTCTCCAGGACTGTGACAGCACCGATAATTGCTGTTACTGGCTCAAATGGAAAGAGTACTGTGGTGGCGATTCTGGCACAGATATTCGAGAAGGCCGGCAAAAAATTTGGATTGGGAGGAAATCTCGATGGGACAAATTTCAAGCCAGCACTGGACTTGCTCAGTGAAGGAAAAAAGGACTATTACGTGCTCGAATTGTCCAGTTTTCAGTTGGAAACCACTGAGAATCTGGGTGCAGAAGTCGCCGTTATCCTGAACCTCAGTGCGGACCACATGGATCGCTACGAGAACCTGGACGAGTATCGCCAGGCAAAATTACGAGTATTCAATGGTTGTAAGCAGCTAGTGATCAACCGGGATGATAGTTACAGCTACCCTCAATCGGAATTGAGCTTGCCTGTTTGGGATTTTGGATTCAGCCGCCTTGGTGTTAATGGCCTCGGGCTTCTGGAAGAAGATGGAGATCAGTACCTGGCCTTTCAGTTCGAGAAAATCGTTTCAGTAAACGAGTTGAAGGTTTTCGGTCAACATAACATCGCCAATGTTCTGGCGGCAGTAGGCTTGGCAATGGCGGTAGGTATAGAGATGAAATGTATCCGGGCGGCAATTAGAGAATTCGAAGGTCTGCCGCATCGCTGCCAGTGGGTCGCCAATGTGAATGGCGTTGAATTCTATAACGACTCGAAAGGAACTAATGTCGGAGCGACTATGGCGGCCGTAGAAGGGCTGGGTCAGCGCATAACCGGCCACATTTTGCTGATCGCCGGCGGTGTTGGCAAAGGAGCAGATTTCAGTGCTTTGGTACCAGTGATTAACCGGTGGGCAAAGGAAGTCATACTTATCGGACAGGATGCGGTAGAGATGGCTGCTAGTTTTGACAAAGAGTTACAGACCTATTTCGCAAACGACATGCAAGATGCCGTACTGGTGGCTCTCGAACACGCTGCTGTGGGAGACGCTGTTCTGCTTTCACCTGCTTGTGCAAGTTTTGACATGTTTGAAAACTTTCAGCATCGGGGGCAGGCGTTTATTCATTCTGTCGAGCAGTTGCAATCAGTGGAGCAGCTGCAATGAGTATGGCAACTGCTAGCTTCGGCTCCAGTGTACGGCAGGGCTCTTCCAGTTCCCTGAATCCTATGCTGCTGGTTACCTGTCTGTTGTTGATGTGCGGGTTGTTGATGATGACTTCGGCTTCAGTAGAAATTGCCAGCAGCCAGTACGGCGATCCGTTCTATCATTTTAAACGCCAGGCAATTTTCGCACTAATGGGCCTATCCGTGATGGTAATTACCCTCAACGTGCCAATTATCTTTTGGCGAAGATCCAGTTGGTTTTTGCTCATGGGCTCCTATGCTCTGCTGGTGTTGGTATTAGTGCCGGGGATTGGCAAGGTCGTGAATGGCAGTGCTCGCTGGATAGATCTTGGATTTTTCAATTTGCAAGCCTCGGAACTGGCAAAGGTATTTATCGTTATCTATCTTGCTGCTTTTCTGGAACGTCACCTTGACGAGGTGAGGGACAATTGGTCCGGGTTCTTCAAGCCCATGCTGGTTATTGGCACAGCGGCAGTACTACTGCAGCTCGAGCCAGATCACGGCAGCATAGTTATCCTCATACTTACCACGTTCTGTATGATATTTCTGGCCGGCGCCAAGCTTTACCGTTTTGTATTACTGCTCGTTGTCATTACGGGTGCAGCGACCTTTCTTGCACTGACCGAGCCCTATGTAATCGTCAGGTTCTCCTCCTATCTGAATCCATGGGCAGCTGAAAATGTCTACGCTGGAAGCTACCAGCTCACACAGGCGCTAATCGCTTTCGGTCGCGGGGAATGGCTGGGTGTTGGCCTGGGTAACAGTATTCAGAAATTATACTTCCTTCCTGAAGCACATAACGATTTTGTGCTGGCCATTATCGGTGAAGAGCTTGGTCTGTTGGGAGTCTCCTTCGTTGTATTGCTTTTCTGTCTGTTGGTTTATTTTGCATTTTCAATCGGCAAAGCAGCACAGCAAAAACAGAGTCTGTTTGCCGCATTCTTTGCCTATGGGCTGGCCCTGTTATTTGCCGGCCAGGCACTCATCAACATCGGTGTGAACATTGGATTACTGCCAACCAAGGGATTGACTCTACCATTTCTCAGCTACGGAGGAGCCAGTCTGATCGTGAGTTGTTTCATGGTGGCATTGCTGGTGCGAATCCAATATGAAACAGAAAATTTGGTGAGCGATGCAGAAGGCCGAGTTAAAAGCGATGATCGAGAAGGCTAAAGTTTATGGATTCCGACAATGTGACTGTACTGGTTATGGCGGCGGGCACCGGCGGACATGTGTTTCCGGCACTGTCGATAGCCGAAGTTTTGGCGAGTCATTCGATAAACGTGGAGTGGCTGGGGACTCGGCATGGCATGGAGAATGAATTGTTGGCGGGTACAGATTTCAAATTACATCAAATATCGGTCAAGGGGCTACGTGGATCCAGCATGTCGCGAAAATTGATGGCTCCTTTCATGTTGTTTGGTGCATTTATGCAGTCGATGGTCGTTATTCGCCGAGTCAAACCGAACTGCATATTGGGTATGGGTGGGTTTGTGTGCGGTCCGGCCGGCATAGCGGCGAAGCTGATGGGCAAACCACTGTTAGTTCATGAGCAGAATGCAGTTGCCGGGTTGACGAACAAATGCTTGTCCCTAATCGCCGATCGAGTCTTCGAAGCATTTCCTGGCACGTTCCAGCCCGGTAAAAAAGTCAGGCATACAGGAAATCCGCTACGCCAGGATATAGTGAAATTGCATCATCTGGGGAGCAGCAATCGGCAACTCGCGCAATCGGCACCGCTGCACATACTAGTGCTGGGTGGAAGTCAGGGCGCGGCAGCGATTAACGAGGCGATACCCGAGGTGCTCGCCCAACTGAGCGAGTCTAACACTCCACAGGTTTTTCACCAGACTGGTAGCGCTACTTTTCAGAAGACTCGTCAACAATACCAATCACTTGGGCTGCAGCTCGATGAAGCTTGCCGTGTCGTTCCATTCATCGATGATATGGCGGCAGCCTACGGATGGGCAGATCTGGTTATTTGCCGTTCCGGAGCCAGCACGGTGAGTGAAATTGCGGCCGCTGGAAGAGCATCCATACTGATTCCTTATCCTCATCACAAAGACCAACAACAAACCCTGAATGCGCAATGGCTATCTCAGGAGCACGCGGCGTATTTACTCCAGCAAGCGGAGTTGTCGGCGCAGTCTCTTCTGGAGATTATTCGAGATCTGCAAGGTAACCGGGCAAAACTGCTGGGTCTAAGTCAGCGTGCCGCCGCATTGGCAATCTGTGATGCCAGTGAAGTCATTGCTGAGGAATGTCTGGAGTATGCTAATGCCGGGCGCTGACCAGCTGCACGTCATTCCGGAGATGCGGCGCATCAAAACCATCCATTTCGTTGGTATCGGTGGTGCCGGCATGTGCGGTATTGCCGAAGTATTGTTGAACCAGGGTTACAAGATCACCGGCTCGGATATAAGAAAGTCTTCCAATACTCAGCGACTGAAATCGATGGGAGCCAAAATCTTTATAGGCCATGATTCGAAGAATGTGAAACAGGCAGACGTGGTCGTTTACTCATCCGCCGTCAAGCAGAGAAATCCAGAGCTAAAGGCTGCAGTTTCACAATCCAAGCCATTGATTCCCAGGGCTGAAATGTTAGCGGAATTGATGCGTTACCGCCATTCGATCGCCATTGCTGGCACTCATGGCAAGACGACCACCACCAGCATTGTTGCTTCGATACTAGCCGAAGCAGGATTCGATCCGACTTTCGTCATCGGGGGACTGTTAAACAGCGCAGGCACCAATGCCCAGTTGGGAGAGAGCCGTTATCTGGTAGCGGAGGCGGACGAGAGCGATGCCTCTTTTATGCATCTGCAACCCATGGTCGCGGTGGTTACCAACATCGAAGCCGATCATTTGAGCACCTATGGTGGAGATTTTGAGAATCTGAAGAAATACTTCGTCGATTTTTTGCACAATCTGCCATTTTATGGGTTGGCAGTGCTTTGTGTCGATGATCCAGTTGTCAGAGAGATACTCCCGCAGGTTTCGCGACCCAAGCTTACCTATGGCTTCTCCAAGAATGCAGACTTCAGGATCGGCAATCTAGTACAGAATGAAGGAATAACCAAGTTCGAGGTTAGCCGGCAGGGTAAGAAGAAACCACTGAAAATTAAGTTGAATATGCCCGGAAAGCATAATGCGCTGAATGCTACTGCCGCTGTCGTTATCGCTTCTGATGAAGGAATTAGAGATGCGCATATCCGCAACGGAATACGGCAATTCTCCGGTGTCGGCAGGCGTTTCGATGTGCAGGGGGAGTTTGAGGTTGAAGACGGCACAGTCACCTTGATTGACGACTATGGTCATCATCCTTCCGAAGTGGCAGCCACTGTCAGGGCATTGCGGGATGGCTGGCCTAAAAACAGGCTGGTCATGATCTATCAGCCACACCGCTATAGCCGAACCAAGGATCTCTATGAAGATTTTGTTGAGGTGTTATCCGAAGTAGACGTGTTGTTGCTGCTGGAGGTCTACGCTGCCGGGGAGAAGAAAATTGCCGGTGCTGACTCCAGAAGCCTGTGCAGGAGTATTCGCCTGAGAGGCAAAGTAGACCCCCTCTACGTACAAAAAGAGTCAGATGTGCACAGCATTCTCAAAGATCTTTCAAGAGGCGGAGACATGGTACTGACGCAGGGAGCGGGCAGTGTCGGCTTACTCGCCAAAGAACTAGCTGCGAAAGGGTTTCGTACTAAGTAATTTATTGATTTTTATAGAAGAAATTGCAATTAGTTAGTCAAGAAAATCGCCAATGAGAACGATAAATAGAGAGGAAATACTCACCAATTTGGGCCACGTGGTGGTATTGAACGGTGGTACTTCGGCGGAACGAGAAATTTCCCTGATCAGCGGTAATGCGGTTTTTAACGGACTACAGCGACTGGGAGTAAAAAGCTCAGTCATTGATGTAGGCGAAAGCATTATTAGTGACCTGCTGGATGCAAGTCCCGATCTGGTGTTCAACATGCTTCACGGCCAGGGTGGCGAGGACGGCGTGATTCAAGGAATGCTCGACGTCATGGGTATTTCCTATACCGGTAGTGGCGTGTTGGCATCGGCGCTCGCTATGGACAAGGTCAAGAGCAAGCTGCTCTGGCAACAACTGGGATTGAGTACGCCTGATTTTCTCATCCTCGATGAAGAGACTGATTGGCAGGGTGTAATAGATAGACTCGAACGAGTAGTCGTTAAGCCGGTTAGTGGGGGTTCGAGTCTTGGGATATCGATTGTGGACAATGCTAAAGACTTACAAACCGAATACTTGAGTGCTCTGGAGTTTGATGCACGGGTGATGGCTGAAAAATGCATTGAAGGAAAAGAATTCTCCACTGGAGTATTAGAGGATCAGATGTTTCCAACTATTCAACTGGAGACAAACAGGGAGTTTTTTGATTTTGATGCGAAATACAAAGATGACAATACACGGATTATTTGTCCACCGGAGCTAAGCGAAGAGAAGCAATCAGAATTGGATCAGCTGATCAGAGATGCCTATGAAAGCCTGGACTGCACTGGACTTGCACGGGTGGATTTGATGCAGGATGAGGATGGAGAATTCTATTTATTGGAACTCAATACCGTCCCAGGCATGACCGAACATAGTTTCGTTCCTATGGCGGCAAATCAGATTGGCATAGATTTCGACGAATTATTACTGCACATCCTGGCGGCAGAGAAGAAGTAAGGCGAACCATGGCACAAGCAGCTGTACATATACCCACACGCTCTGGAATGCGGGCTACCGGCAGGATATCCGCGTCCACTGTGCAGCCGCTTAGACCCCGAAATAGCAGAAAGGGTCTGTTAACGCTAACGACAATCCTGATGGTCTGCGTGGGAATCTTGATACAACAAAATTTCAGCCAGGTGTCCGGTTTTATTAACAGACCGATTACTAAAGTAAGAATTGAAAACGTGTGGCAACAGATTAGTGAGGCAGAAGTCAGAATCCTTCTAATAGATTTTATGGGTTCAGGGTATTTCAATTTTGATGTGGCTGGTGTGAAGCAGAAATTGGAACAGCATCCCTGGGTAGAGCGAGCCTCGATAAAAAAGTTATGGCCAGATAGCTTGTCACTGGATCTAACGGAGCAGGTAGCCATTGCTCACTGGGGGAACACTCAACTGCTAAATCAGAAAGGTGAAATTTTTCAACCACCAGGAATGGAACGTTTGAGTACACTGCCCATACTCAGCGGTCCTGAAGCAACGCAACTGCAGGTTATGGAGCAGTACCAGGCGATTAATCAACTGTTGTTTCCTTCAGGGTTACGGCTAACGGGATTGGAACTTAGCCCGAGAGGAAGTTGGGAGCTGAATTTGAATGATAGCTTGCGAATTGTAGCTGGTCGTTCTGATGTATTTGAGAAATTGAATCGATTCATTGGATTTTATGATGCTCAGCCATCAACGCAAACTGCTGCCTACAAAGTAGTTGATTTGAGATACGAGAATGGGATCGCAATAGAAAAACTAACCAAAGAATTGGCAGGAGTAGCAGCCAGGTGATGCAAGAAAAAACCATGATTGGCTTTATCAGGCAATCGCTTCAAAGAGAGTGCTGGCTATGAATGATGCAGCCAGTGACAACATGATTGTTGGCCTGGATATTGGAACATCCAAGGTGGTGGCTATCGTGGGTAACATTAATGAAGACGGTAGCCTCGATATTATCGGTATTGGTAGCCATCAGTCGCGCGGCCTCAAGAAGGGCACCGTGGTTAATATCGAGTCGACAGTTGAATCTATACAGCGAGCTATTGAAGAAGCCGAGTTGATGGCTGGTTGTCAGATTCATTCGGTATATGCAGGCATCGCCGGGAGCCACATCCGCAGTATGAATTCTCACGGCATTGTTGCGATACGTGATGGCGAAGTGATGAAGCCGGATATTGATCGGGTCATAGACGCAGCTCAGGCAGTCGCCATTCCAGCCGATCAGAAGGTGCTGCATATCCTGCCCCAGGAATACATTATCGATTCTCAGGAAGGTGTCAAAGAACCGCTAGGCATGTCGGGTGTCAGGCTGGAGGCAAAAGTTCATCTGGTTACGTGTGCTATCAATGCAATTCAGAATATCGAAAAATGCATTAAGCGATGTGGATTGGCAGCAGATGAAATTATTCTCGAACAACTCGCGTCCAGCTATGCGGTTCTAACTGATGATGAAAAAGAACTGGGTGTGTGTCTGGTGGACATCGGTGGTGGCACAACGGACATTGCTATCTTTACTCAAGGAGCAATACGTCATACGGGAGTAATTCCCATCGCAGGCGATCAGGTAACAAACGATATCGCCATGGCTCTACGAACGCCCACTGAAAATGCTGAAGAAATCAAGATCAAGTATGCCTGTGCTTTAACCCAGTTAGCCAGTGCAAATGAAACCATAAAAGTGCCGAGTGTAGGTGACCGACCTCCTCGAGAATTGTCGCGACAGGCTCTGGCGGAAGTAGTGGAACCAAGATATGACGAACTGTTCACTCTGGTGCAAGCCGAGTTGCAACGCAGCGGATTTGAAAACCTGTTAGCCGCCGGTGTTGTGCTCACCGGAGGCACTAGCAAGATGGAAGGCGTGGTAGATCTTGCGGAAGAAATTTTTCACGCACCGGTGCGCATTGGGGCACCTCATAATGTAAATGGACTAGCCGATATTGTAAGAAACCCGATTTATTCTACTGGCGTTGGGTTGCTTTTGTATGGGCTGAAACAGCATCAGGAAAAAGATGGGATCGATTCTAGACGGGAACCACAAGTACATATTGTGGATAGGGTCAAAAATTGGTTTCAGGGAAAATTTTAGCTACTAAAAATCAACACCAGTTACGGGATTTAAATAACGAGGAGGCTATATGTTTGAATTAGTCGAAAATATTCCACAAAGCGCTGTTATAAAAGTCATCGGCGTTGGGGGTGGTGGAGGCAACGCAGTCCATCACATGATAAGTAATCAAGTTGATGGTGTGGATTTTATTTGTGCCAATACAGATGCCCAGGCGCTTAGTAATCTTAAGGCGAAAACTATTCTGCAAATGGGAAGCAATATCACAAAAGGATTAGGGGCTGGAGCAAATCCTGAAATTGGTCGCCAGGCTGCGCTTGAGGATAGAGACGAGATTGCAGATATTCTGTCAGGCGCTGATATGATTTTCATAACAGCTGGTATGGGTGGTGGCACAGGGACTGGTGCGGCCCCGATCGTAGCAGAGGTGGCGAGAGAAATGGGAATTCTTACTGTTGCCGTGGTAACCAGACCTTTTCCATTCGAAGGTAAGAAGCGATCTTCTATCGCAGAGCAGGGAATTTCTGAACTTTCAGAAAATGTCGATTCATTGATCACTATACCGAATGAAAAACTCCTGAATGTACTCGGAAAGGAAGCTTCACTGTTGGAGGCATTTGGAGCGGCCAACGATGTGCTTCTGGGCGCAGTTAAGGGTATCGCCGATTTAATCATGCACCCTGGCATGATCAATGTGGATTTCGCCGATGTGAAAACGGTGATGTCAGAAATGGGTCAGGCGATGATGGGAACAGGATGTGCAGTCGGTGAAGGGCGTGCCAGAGAGGCTGCCGAATCGGCGATTCGGTCTCCATTGCTGGAGGACGTCAACTTGCAGGGCGCCAGGGGCATACTGGTCAATATTACCGCCGGTGAAAATCTGTCACTCGGGGAGTTTTCAGAGGTCGGCGATACAGTTGAAGAATTTGGCTCAGACGATGCCACGGTAGTGGTAGGAACGGTAATCGATCCGACGCTGACAGATGAAATGCGGGTAACCGTCGTTGCGACTGGACTTGGCAGTCTCCATGAGAGGCCCACTAAAGTCGTGGACAACACGGGCCCGGAGGATTCTACCGACTATGCTCAGCTCGACAAGCCCGCAATTATGCGGAATCGGGGTAGTGTGGAGCGTGCCAGTGTCATGGCCAAGGCCGTGGGCGCCGAAGCCGATATGGACTATCTGGACATTCCTGCGTTCCTGCGCAGGCAGGTTGATTAGCACAGTTGAGACAGACGCAGGGATTGAAACCAGCGGGGCTGCGGAAATAGGGCAGAAAACCCCTAATTGGGTTATTCGAACAATTTTGATACTATGCGTCAGCTTCGCAGTATAAGTTTGTCGCAGAGATGCTCAGCAAGCAATGCTGAGCTCTACCGGCCTGCTACTTACCCTATAGCGCGGGTCGAATGAAGGAGAACCGCAAGCTCGCTGGAAAGTCTGTAGGACTCACCAGGATTTGCTTGAGAATCGGAGCCGATCTTTGAAATCGCAAGTATCAGGGTGCCATAGCTTAATGGATCGTTGTTTAACACAATAAAAAAGGCCTGAAACTAACACCAATGCTGAAGCAGAGAACACTCAAGAATTTAATTCGCGCCACTGGCGTCGGCTTACACACCGGTGAGAAAGTCTATCTCACGCTCCGTCCCGCTCCCGTTAATTCAGGCATTATATTTACCAGGGTCGATCTGGATCCAACCGTGCAGATTGGAGCACGTGCCTCCAATGTGGGCGATACAACCCTGTCTACGACGCTGGCTAAGGGTGATGTGCGGATTTCAACAATTGAACACCTCATGTCAGCAATGTCCGGGCTTGGCATCGACAATGCCTATGTCGATGTGAGTGCTCCGGAAGTACCGATAATGGATGGAAGCGCCGGTCCCTTTGTGTTCCTCATCCAGTCTGCGGGTATTGAAGAACAGTCGGAGCTCAAGAAATTTATTAAGATTAAACGTCGGATAGCGTTAGAGCAGGGCGATAAGTCGGTGAGCCTGGAGCCTTTTAACGGTTTCAAGGTCAGTTACACACTGCTATACGATCATCCTGTGTATAAGAAGTACACCAAGAGCGCGACCATCGATTTTTCCAGTACTTCTTTCGTAAAAGAAGTCAGCCGCGCTCGAACCTTTGGATTCATGCATGAATTCGAAGAACTGAGGAATCGCAATCTTGCGCTTGGCGCCAGTATGGACAACGCGATTGCAGTGGGAGATTACAAGGTACTGAACGAGGATGGATTGCGTTATGAAGATGAATTCGTAAAGCACAAAATCCTTGATTCTATTGGAGATTTATACATGCTCGGCAATAGCCTCATCGGTGAGTTCAAAGGATATAAATCTGGACATGCCCTCAATAATGCTTTATTAAGAATGCTCGAAGTTAATGAAGACGCTTGGGAAATTGTCAGTTTCGACAATGAGTCAAATGTGCCTATTTCCTACACTAAACCAGTGTTAGCTACATAATTTCTACAACGCTCTCCTAACTGATTGATCTAGCTACATAAAAACTGGATGCCTGATTAGGCGTTGAAGTTTCTACATTAGCCCCCAAGTGTACTAACTCGGTTCAAGAATAACGCTTAGTAATGAAAGTCATACTCGTTGATCAACGCCACGGTCATACCAAGACCATCGTCCTGAATCGCTGGCTGAAAGGCCTGCTCTCTCTGTGTTTGCTCGGCGCTCCCGTCGCTATGGGCTATTTTGGCTATCAGTTGGCTGTATCCCAGAATGCACGCATGTTAACCGAGGAGACAGCCCAGAACTGGGACCAAGAAATTAAGTTACAGGCAGAACAGCTCGACGAGATACGGCAGGAATCGGAACAGCAGCTCGAAGCATTAACGCTACGACTGGCCATGTTGCAAGCCAGACTGGTACGCCTGGATGCAGTAGGTGAGCGCATAACTACCATAGCCGATCTCGATGACGGTGAATTTGATTTCAGCCAACCAGTGGCTATCGGCGGGCCTGGCACAGGTAATTCCCAAGCTTTTACTACGGCTGGTTTCATGAATGCAGTAGATCAGCTGGAAAGACAGCTGGATGATCGCCAGCAACAGTTGGAAATCCTCGAAGGACTAATGGGCGATCGTAAGATACAGTCAGATGTTTTTATAGCAGGTCGGCCAGTGGATCGGGGCTGGATCGCATCACGCTTCGGCCAACGTCCCGATCCCTTTACCGGTCGACCGAGTTTTCATGCCGGTGTTGATTTCACAACGGGAAGAGCAGGCGCGGATATAAACACAGTTGCAGCAGGCGTAGTTACCTGGTCTGGACCTCGTTCGAACTACGGACTGATGATCGAAGTCAACCACGGTAGCGGATTTACCACGCGATACGCACATGCGGAGAAACTCTTCGTCGATGTAGGCGATATCGTTAAAAAGGGTCAAAATATAGCGTTAGTGGGTTCGACCGGAAGGTCGACAGGTCCCCACGTGCATTTCGAAGTCTATAAGAACGGCCGGGTTGTCGATCCGGCTGCCTATATCCACCGCACCGCCAGATAATCCTCTCACTATCAAATTGATTTTTTGTCGTCCTGGTCGATAGGTACGGTGTTAACTGTATCAGTCCGGCATTGGCGAACTTCATTTAATTACTGATAAGTGTCTTAAGGCATGAACATACTCAATAAAATACTCGGTAGCAGCAACTCTAGAAAATTGAAGAAAATGGATCGTACTGTTGCGGCGATTAACAAATTCGAAGCAGCATTCGAAGCACTAACTGATGAAGAACTCAAACTGAAGACTGACGAATTCAGAAAGCGCCTGAACGATGGCGAAGCCCTCGATGCGATACTCCCGGAAGCTTTCGCGATTGTTCGTGAAGCCAGTAAACGCACTCTCAAGTTGCGCCATTTCGATGTTCAGCTGATTGGCGGTATGGTGTTGCATCAGGGAAGCATTTCAGAGATGCGCACAGGCGAGGGTAAGACACTGGTAGCAACTTTACCCGCCTATCTGAATGGTTTGTCCGGGAAAGGCGTGCATATCGTTACTGTAAACGAATACCTGGCCGAAAGGGATGCGAATTGGATGCGCCCCATTTATGAAATGCTGGGCCTAACGCTTGGCATCATAAAATCCGGGCAGACAGCCGAGGAGAAGAAGGCTGCCTACGAATCATCCATAACCTACGGCACCAATAACGAATTTGGGTTCGACTACTTGCGGGACAACATGGCATTTCGTCTGGATGACAAGATGCAGCGTGTTCCGAATTTTGCCATCGTCGATGAGGTAGATTCGATTCTCATCGACGAAGCCAGGACTCCATTGATTATCTCCGGCGCAGCAGAGGACAGCTCACAGTTGTATGTCGCTATCGACAAGCTGATCCCGAGACTGGAGAAAGGTGTAAAGGCAGAAAAGTCCAAGATGGAGATGATGGACAAGAACTACGTGCCAGAAGAATCAGGCCACTTCAATGTTGATGAGAAAAGCCGGCAGATTGAATTGACTGAGGAAGGACATGAATACGTCGAAGATCTGTTAATTAAGAAGAAGTTGCTTAACGAGGGGGAATCCCTGTATGCCGCCACGAACCTGTCATTGCTGCACCATGTGCATTCAGCCTTGAAGGCACACCATTTCTTTAACAGTGATATCGAATACATCGTTCAGAATAAGCAAATCGTACTGATTGATGAACATACCGGGCGAACCATGGAAGGGCGGCGTCTCTCGGAGGGCCTGCATCAGGCACTGGAAGCGAAGGAAGGGCTGGAAATTCAGAGCGAAAGCCAGACTCTCGCCTCTACCACGTTTCAAAATTACTTTCGCCTTTACGACAAGCTCTCGGGCATGACCGGAACGGCGGACACCGAAGCCTTCGAGTTTAGTTCGATTTATGGCCTGGACGTGATTGTGATCCCCACCAACGTGCCCATGATCAGGGATGACGCGAATGACCTGATCTATCTCTCCATGGAAGAAAAATTCGAGGCAATTGTTAAAGATATTACTGAGATCAGTAATAGCGGCGCACCGGTGCTGGTAGGCACGGCATCGATCGATACTTCAGAGATTCTTTCGAACTATCTCAATAAGCAGAAGATCAAGCATGAAGTTCTCAACGCCAAGTTCCATGAAAAGGAAGCAGAAATCATTGCCCAGGCAGGTAGTCCGGGGGTGGTCACTATCGCTACCAATATGGCCGGTCGAGGTACCGATATTGTGCTGGGAGGAAAGTGGGAAGCGGAAGTGGCACAACTGGATAATCCAGGGGAAGCACAGCTTAAAAAAATAATGGAAGATTGGCAGCAACGCCATGACCAGGTTATTGCCGCTGGTGGTCTGCACATAATCGGTACGGAGCGCCACGAATCGCGGCGCATCGACAACCAGCTGCGAGGCCGCTCTGGTCGTCAGGGTGATCCGGGATATTCACGATTTTACCTGTCTATGGAAGATAATCTGCTGAGAATCTTCGCCACTGATGGGGTGAAGAATTTCATGCGACGCCTGGGTATGGAGCACGGAGAGGCGATTGAGCATGGCATGGTTACCCGTTCTATCGAGAAGGCCCAGCGAAAGGTTGAAGGGCGCAATTTCGATATCAGAAAACAATTGCTGGAATACGATAACGTAGCCAATGATCAGCGGACGATTATCTACCGGCAACGCAATGAATTAATGGCCAGCGATGATATTTCCGAACTGCTGACGGACCTGAGGAGTGAGGTAGTCGACCAATTGGTTGATGATTTTATACCGCCGCAGAGCGTGCCCGAGCAGTGGGACATAGGAGGGCTTGAGCAAGCCATTGAGGCTGAGTTCGGCAGCGAGCTACCCGTACAACAATGGCTCGACGACGATGATCAGCTGTATGAAGAGCAGCTCAAACAGAAAATTTTCGGGTTGTTGTCCGAAGAGTATGTGGAAAAATGTGCAGCTGTTGGTGACAAGATGCGGCTGTTCGAGAAACAAATAATGCTGCAGATTCTGGACGGTGTGTGGAAAGACCACCTAGCCAGTATGGACCAGCTGCGACAGGGCATATTTCTGCGCAGCTACGGAGGAAAGAATCCACGACAAGAATACAAGCGTGAGGCATTTGCCATGTTCACTGAGCTGATGACTGGCTTGCAGCAGGAGGTCATCAAAGTGCTCAGCCATGTGAAGATCCGTCAAGAAGACTCTGCCGATGCCATAGAACGGCAACGTGAGCAGGAGAAGGCCCACGCCCGGGTCAACTACCAGCATCAGGCGGTCTCTGCCATGGCCGGGGCGGCAGAGGAACAGCCTCAACAATTGCCGCCTTCCAAAGGCAGTCGTGAAGGAGCATCTGCGGGTGCGGAGCGACAGGCACCCTTTGTGAGAGATGTTCCAAAAGTCGGCAGAAATGAGCAGTGCCCTTGTGGTTCCGGCAAGAAATACAAGGTTTGTCACGGCAAGCTAGGATAGCCACAGATGGCAGTTGGCCAAGTCAAGGAGTCAGTTTGTGCAAACGTTGCCGGTATAAAGCTGGCAGCGACCACGGCAGATATCCGTTATGCAGACCGGCTCGACCTGGTATTGATCGAGATTGCCACTGGTTCATCTGTGGCGGGTGTCTTCACGCAGAATGCTTTCTGTGCCGCGCCGGTGCAACTCGCCAGGCAACACCTGCAACAAGGAGAGCCTCATTACTTCCTTATTAATACCGGGAATGCCAATGCCGGTACCGGTGAAGCAGGCAAGCAAGCGGCTTTGCAGTGTTGCCAAGCAGTAGCTGAACTGGCAACTATTAAGTATTGGCAGGTACTGCCATTCTCAACAGGGGTCATCGGCGAACATTTACCTATCGACAAAATAGTAAACAGCCTACCTGACGCCTTTCAGAATCTCGCTGAATCAAATTGGGAGTCTGCAGCCCAGGGAATTTTAACAACCGATACACGGATAAAGTTGAGGTCAATACAACTATCTCTTGACGGCAAGCCTGTAACGATTACCGGAATGGCCAAAGGTTCCGGGATGATTAAGCCAAACATGGCAACGATGTTGGCGTTTATCTTTACCGATGCCGTTATCAGCCAGAATGACTTGCAACAACTGCTTTCCAAGAGTGTCGAGAAATCTTTCAATCGGCTAACAGTAGATGGTGATACCTCAACTAACGACAGTTGCATGCTAGCTGCGACTGGAAAGAGCGGTGTTGAAATAGCGGAAATTGAGAATGACAAAGGTAGAGAATTCAGTGAGGCGCTGAATGGAATCTTTCTCCAATTGGCGACGGACATGATCAGGGATGCAGAAGGTGCGAGCAAGTTCGTAATCGTTGAAGTCAACGGAGGAGTGAGTGAGCAAGAGTGTTTACAAGTTGCCTATTGTGTGGCTGAGTCTCCACTGGTCAAGACAGCATTGTTTGCCTCTGACCCCAATTGGGGACGAATACTCGCAGCCGTGGGGCGGGCAGGCCTTGTGGATTTTGACCTGGACGCCGTTGCCATCTATCTCGGCGAGACCCAAATTGTCGCAGACGGTGCCGTTGCTTCGGATTATAGTGAAGAGCGGGGTCAGGCAGAGATGAATCGGGACGAGATTGTCATCCGCATAGACCTGGCGCGAGGCAAGCACAGCGAACGAGTCTGGACTTCAGATTTATCACATGACTATGTGCGAATAAACGCCGACTATCGTAGCTGAATTTGCGCGAGCCAACATCCAGCCCTGCCAATCCACTACACGTTGCCGTTGGAGTCATCGTCGATGCCGAACAGCGTGTCCTCGTGTCACGCAGGCACGCACACAGTCACCAGGGAAAGCTATGGGAATTTCCAGGTGGTAAACTGGAGGCTGGCGAACCTGTCCAGGCGGGGCTTGAGCGCGAGTTCAGGGAAGAGTTGGGCCTGCAACTTCATCGATATTTTCCTGTAAAAAAAATTCTCTATCAATATCCCGAGAAAACTGTATTGCTGGATGTGTGGCAGATCACTGAATACAGCGGCACTGCGACGGGCCTGGAAGGACAGGCTGTACAATGGCGGAGCATTACAGCTCTCGACCAGGCAGATTTTCCACCGGCCGATGTGTCGATAATTCGACTGCTAAAATTGCCCCGGGAGATTGCGATCACACCAGTGCTGGACAATGAATCACAGTTGACAGGACTGATTGCAGATTATGTAGCCCTGCAAGTGCAGGTGATCCAGCTTCGGCAGCATCAATTGGACCCTGCGACCTACCGGCAATGGTTTGAACTGGCCAGCGACATCTGCACTAGCCAGGGAGTGACGTTGATATTCAACAACGACCCGAAAATTTTTGCCACTCTGGAAAAACAGGCCGCTTTTCACGCCAGTAGCGCGCGACTCATGCAGTTGAATGCACGCCCTGTAGCAGAAGATTTGCTGTTTAGTGTGTCCTGCCACAACCAGCATGAATTGCTACATGCCGAAGCACTAAACGCCGACTTTGCCTTCCTCTCACCCGTCAAGCCAACCGACAAATACCTGCCGGGCCACTGCCTTAATTGGGCCGGCTTCGAGGAGTTGGCAGGGCAGGTCAGTTTACCGGTTTATGCATTAGGTGGAATGATTCGCTCTGACATCGACACTGCATGCCAGCACGGGGCCATGGGCATAGCAGGAATCCGCTGCTTCCTTCCCTGATAACCGCTTTGGCAACTAGGCAGCTAGGAGCTTTTGTTTAGGGAATAACTCCATAATGACCAGCAAGCTACTGATATAGAAAGATTTAACAGAAACCAAAAAGCCTAAATTTCATGCATTTGTGATAAAGTATTTACACAAAGCGCAGATACAGCACTGTGGATGCTTGAAAAGCACTAATTTCGCCGCAAGACTCGTTTTCTGTGATACGGTTCACTGAGATCTAGGCTAACTTCTTGAAAATATAGGGTTTATAGCAGCATTCTGGCGAAGTATATGAAACGCGCGTCCCGATACCAAATTTCTCCCCTACTACTTCTACTGATCAGTGCGACCACACTGTTCAGCAGCGCGTTTGTGCATGCCGATTCCGCTGTGCTCGTGGATTGCGCTGTCATGGTCGAAACTAATCCCGAGGCAGCACCACTGGTCGAGGGAGAAGAGCCGGCTGAGGAAGAAGAGGTGGGTACGCAGACTAACGCTTCCTACGTGAGTACCGGTGGCTGGGCGGTTACCGGCGAAGGATTTATCGATGCGGCCGCGTTCGTATTTGATTTTCTGGAAACTGGAACGGTTTCACAAGGCACTTTGACTCTACCTATTGAGACTCTCTACCTGCAGAACGGTGCTTCGCCCATTGAAATTTCTTTCTGGGCTGACAATGGTTGGATTGAATACACCGACTATTCCATCGGTTTCGTTACTCCGATTCTGGAAATCGATGCTACCGGGCTGACAGTTATAGAGGTCGATGTTACTGGTGCGGTGAATGCGTCGCTGGGAGCGGGCCGCTATGTTGGCTTCAGAGTCAAAAGCTCAGTTGCGCCGGGCTCGGTAGATACAACTGTGATTCCACCCTATGTGGGTGTGAATCTGATCGAAGATGCTGCTACGCTGCAGTTTACTCTTGGTGCGCCGCCCGCAGTTCCGGGAGACTCAGCCCGTTTCGATGGCTATACCCTGGAAGTTCCCGCTATCGAAGTGCCTACCTTGGGTGAGGTAGCAGCACAATTTCGGCTTGTCGATCCCAATGAATTGCGCTTTCAGCTGACCTGAGCGGCAGTGGTAGGCGGTACACCGGGTCCGCCTCCTGTATCAGGCAATCAACTATTCGATTGTGCGTCTTTCGAGCCACCAGTAATAACGGGTGTGGCTGAGGGCGTTGCCACCTTTTCGGAGACATCGGGAATCCTCGATGTTCCGAGTGTTGACCTGAACAACGAACAGCTCGCGGTACGTCTGGAGTATATCGAGGGAACGGATCCCTGGATATTCGAAACCCTGTCGCTGAGTGCTGTTCAATCCGGTCCTTCTGAAGCGATTGTCTCGGCATTGGGAGGCGGGTTGATTGTAGAGCCCAGCCAGGATTTTATTCCCCTCTGTCACGGATGGGTGATGATTGGTGACGGGATTCGCAACCGGGTGGTCGAGCGGAATCTAATCAGCGGCGAGACAGGCGAGACCTATAGTTTTAATACGGCTCCGAATCAGTTTACCCTGGATGAGGCTAACGACAGGGTGTTCATGACCGTGCATCCTGAATCTGAGCGACTGTACCAGCTTGATTTGCTCACCGGAGACATCACACATTTTCCGATCTCCCAAACTCTCGATGGTGACGGGGGATTCACGCACACCTATCGTTGGGCATTGAGAGATATTACATTGGGAGAAGATGGCAACGTCTTCTCGATTATGTTCGACGGTGTCGGACTCGATCCTGAAAATGGTGTGCCTTACTCCGACACGAAGCTCTGGTTAGGACTGATGGATAGCACGGGCACATTCCTGTTCGATTCTCTACCCCTGGAAGAACCTATTCGGGTCGAGTATGACGCGGTACTCGATCACCTGTTCCTGGCCAATGTTAGCAACCTGGCTACCTTTAATTTCGATCCCCTTACTAATGTACTTACCTTCGTGCCGGGTACGGACATTTCGGTCGGGTCGAATTGTACCGATTTCAATATCTCGCCTGATGGCACACGACTGGCCTACAGCTGTCCCACGGGCAATTACGGGGTGAGTGATTTTAGCATCGCCGACATGGATCCGGAAAGTTACAACGATTTCGATGGTGAGTGGTTTCTCAACAGTGGGCCGCTCAGTGCAGCCTTTAATGCGGACGGAACCCTGCTAATCGCCACCGATAACCAGCGCTTGTATTTCTTCGACGTGGTTACTCACCTGATACTCGAAGACTTCGAGCTTGGTTTGCTGGAAGGTGAGAATATCAGCAAGATCCGACTGTCACGGGATGGCGAATTACTCTATGTCTTCCTGCGTAACGAAATTCACGACGAGAGCAGCAAGTTTTATTGGATGTCGATGCCCGATATCACCGGAACGCCTTTGTAATAACCCGGTTACTGTACCGGCTCCAGGCCTTCATCATCGGATGGGAAGACAGGAACTCCCGGGATGCTGTGCTTTTCGGTAGCCCATTCCCCGAAGTCGATCAATTTACAGCGTTTGCTGCAGAACGGTCGGTATTCATTTTCTTCTGTCCAGGCCACAGTTTTCTGACAGCTTGGACAGCTAACGGTTTTCTTAGCCTGACTCATAAGCCATTTCCAGGTATCGGTTGTGCAGTGTTGCCACCGTAGATTTTAGCTGTTCCTGAGACTGTTCATTATCCAGCACGTCATCGGCATGTTGCAATCTACTTTGTCGACTGATCTGCGAATCGATTATCGCCCTGATAGTTGACTCGTCGCCACCGTCTCGAGCCAGGGTTCTGGCTAATTGATTCGATTCGCTCACATCCACTACCAACACACGATCGACCAGTTTCTGTTGATCAGTCTCCAGCAACAACGGTGAAACTAACAGGCAATACGTCGATTCACAATTAGCAATTCTGGATTGCATGCACTGGGCGATCAGTGGGTGGAGCAGCCCTTCCAACCAGTCTTTTTGCAGCGGCTGGGAAAAAATAATGTGACGAAGTTGGCTCCTGTCCAGGCTGCCGGTTTGCTGCAGAATCGAGCTTCCAAAATGCTGCGCGATCGAGTCCAGCGCAGCAGATCCTGGCTCCACGACATCCCGTGCGATAACGTCGGCATCCACCAGGCAGACACCCAGCGCATGGAAATGCTCCGCCACGGTTGATTTACCGCTGCCGATTCCTCCAGTGAGACCAACTACGAACATGAGTACGGCTACCTAGCCAACGACCGTGTTGAGAGAAAATGAATTGAGCTGTGAGCCCCAGATCAGCATGATAAAGCCAGCCCCGGCCAGGAAAGGCCCGAAGGGCATCGGTACCGATTTGTCCCGTCCCATTGCCACTATCATGATCAATCCCAGCACGGCTCCCACCAGGGACGACAGAATGATGATCGGCAGCAGGTTTTGCCACCCCATCCAGGCGCCCAGCGCTGCCAGCAACTTGAAATCTCCATAGCCCATGCCTTCCTTGCCGGTGACAAGCTTGAATATCCAATAGAAACTCCACAGCACCAGATAACCGGCGATTGCGCCAATCACAGCATCCCGCAAGCTGACGCCAAATCCCAGATCGACAGCATTAACTAGCAGTCCTAGCCACAACAAAGGGAGTGTTATGTCGTCCGGCAATAACTGGTGATCGAAATCGATAAGCGTCAGTACGAGCAGACACCAGGCCAGCAGCAAAACCGCTAATGTCAGCCAGGTGGCGCCAAAGGTATAGGCGACCAGCCCGGAGGTGACACCATTGATGAATTCAACGCATGGGTAACGCAGGGAAATTCTGGTCTTGCAGCTCGAGCACTTGCCTCCCAGAAACAGATAGCTGAGTACCGGCACATTCTCCCAGGCTCTTATCTTATGAGTACAGGTCGGACAGTGAGAGTCAGGTTTGTGTAAGTTGAAGACGTTGAATTTTGCTGAAGAGCTGTTGTTGTCGGGGACGGAGTTCTCGATCTCTAGATACTCGCAACACTGTTGTTTCCAGTCTCTTTGCAACATGATCGGCATTCGATACACGACCACATTCAGAAAACTGCCTACCAGCATCCCCAGGATGACGCAGACTGTAATGAGTATAGGCGTACTGGTCGAGAGTAATTCGAATATTGCCATTCAGGAATAGCTGCTACATAACCGCGCCAAGTTGAAAGATTGGCAGGCACATCGCAATCATCAAGCCACCCACCAGGACACCCAGGACTGCCATGATCATCGGTTCCATAAGGGCCGTCAGCCCGTCCACAGCATTATCCACTTCCGCCTCATAGAACACGGCACACTTGTCCAGCATCGAGTCCAGAGCACCGGACTCCTCGCCAATCCCCACCATCTGCGTAATCATGGTTGGGAACAAGGTAGTATTCTTGATGGCGAAGTTCAGTTGCTGGCCGGTGGTCACATCGTCCTTAATCTTGCGAGTGGCCGTGGCATAGACTATGTTGCCGGTAGCTCCCGCAACAGACTCCAATGCGTCCACCAGTGGCACACCTGCAGAGAAGGTGGTGGACAGGGTGCGGGTAAAGCGGGCATAGCACGAGCTATTCAGTATGGGTCCTACAATCGGTAATTTAAGCGACAGTCTTTCTATGGAATGTGCAAAGCCTGGCGATCTGATACGGGCTTCCTTAAAAGCGTAACCAAGCACTACCAGGCCGATTAGCGCTTTCCACCAATGGGCGATCGCAATATCGGAGAACTTGAGTACTAACAGGGTAAAGGCCGGTAATTCTGCGCCGAAGCTTGAAAATGTTTCTGCAAACTGCGGTACAACTTTTACCAGCAAGATTCCTGTCACGACGATAGCTACTGCTACTGCACCCATCGGGTAATTCATGGCTTTCTTGATCTTCGCCTTCAGGGCTTCGGATTTTTCTTTATAGGTTGCGAGTCTGTCGAGCATCGTCTCCAGCGCACCGGATTGCTCACCGGCGTCTACCAGGTTGCAAAACAGGTCGTCAAAATAACATGGGTGTTTACGAATACAATCGGCGAAATTATTACCGGCGGCTACGTCATCGCGAATGGACATAACCAGCTCGCGCATGGAGGGATTCTCCAGAGATTCACCGACAATTTCGAAGGACTGAACCAGGGGGATACCTGATTTCATCATGGTCGCTAGTTGGCGGGTGAATACTGCGATGTCCATGGGCTTAATCTTTTTCTTCTTCGGCCCAAACAGGTCCTTCGACTTCTTCTTGACCTTGGTAGGATTGACACCTTGCTTGCGAAGCTGGGTTTTTACGAGCGCCTGAGAACTGCCCTGTATTTCACCCTTAGTCTTATTACCGTTCTTATCGGTACCCTGCCATAAGTATATATTTTGTACGGCTTCAGTTGCCATAGCTCACCTCAGCGAATTGTCGGGCGGGTTAAATAGGACTCGATCAACTATACCATGTCCCACAAAAATAACCATTAAGTCAACCTGTTAGCTTCTTTCAGGCTGGTCAGTCCAGCCCCTGCCTTTAGCAATGCAGATTGTCTAAGGTTGTCAAAACCCTCGGACTGGGCCTGGTCTGCAATCTGTATCGAATTTCCGCCTTGCATGATAATCCGAGATAGGCAGTCAGTAATGGGAACTACTTCATAAAGGCAATAATCTCTGCCTCTGCTGGTAATTATGGCGACGCCCTAGTATTTTTAGAGCGGGCCAAGCTAGCCGATCAATCTCGTAATCCATTGCTGCCTTCGTTTATGAATGAAATCAGCAGGCTGGAAACTGACTTTCGGCGACTCGATGTGGCGAACTGATCCAGAATAGTAGATCATTATTTGTAAACACAATGAACTTATCTGTAGTAATACCAGCCAAAAATGAAGCGCAGAATCTCCAGCAATTCTTGCCTCGCTTGAAGGCTGTGATCGGTGAAGCCGAATGCATAGTGGTGAACGACGGTTCAACGGATGATACGCAACAAGTCTGTGAGAAAAATGGAGTCACGGTTATTTCCCATCCCTATAGCAAAGGGAATGGCGCCGCCATTAAAACCGGAGCCAAGATTGCAAGTGGAGAGATAATCGTGTTCCTGGATGGAGACGGGCAACATAAGCCGGAGGATATACCGCGCCTGTTAAAGGAATTGGAGAATGGCTATGACATGGTAGTTGGTGCCCGGGATAAGAAATCCCAGGCAGACTCCTATCGTGCAATCGCCAATGGAATCTACAACAAGCTGGCTTCACTCATCACGGGACACAAGATACCGGACCTGACTTCCGGATTTCGGGCTGTAAAGGCTGCTAAATTCAGGGAGTTCCTTTACCTTTTGCCCAACGGTTTCTCCTACCCGACAACCTGTACCATGGCATTCTTCAGGGCAGGTTACTCGGTCAGCTATATACCCATTCAAACCGAGAAGCGCCTGGGCGAGAGCCATATATCGCTGCTGAAGGATGGCATCCGCTTCCTGGTGATTATATTCAAGGTTGGATCGCTGTACTCACCGCTGAAAATCTTCCTGCCCACCTCGGCCGGATTCTTCTTCACGGGATGCGCCTATTATATGTATACCTATACCACCCAAGGCAGGTTTACCAATATGAGTGCGGTGCTGTTCATGACCGCTATCCTGGTATTCCTGATCGGCCTGGTATCGGAACAGGTCACTGCCCTGATGTACAAGGACACTGACGGCAAGTGAGGATTTTTCTTTTCGATCAGTGAATGATCTGTCAAAGTAAGTATTAGCGATCTCTCTACCATTGGATAAGGAAACCTTTCTGCCCCGCCAAGTCAAAACCAGTTTCTTTATTGTCGGCTTCATGAAAGCAGGCACCACGGCACTGGCCGACTTTTTGGACCAGCATCCAGAAATCTGCATCGCCGTTCCCAAGCAATCCGGCTATTTCGCCAGCGATTTGATGCAGGAAAGCGATACCTTTCACCAGGGCCGGGTCTACTTCAAAACCCGCTCTCTCGACGACTACTAAAAGCTATATGCTCCCGGATTGGAGGCCTTGCTGCGCGGTGATGCATCCACTGCCTACATTTACTCCAGGGAAGCCGCTCACAACATATACCAGTACAATCCGAAAGCGAAAATCACCGTCCTGATCAGGAATCCGGCTGACTTCTGCCATGCACTGCACCGCCAGTATCTGAATGAGACCGTGGAAGACGAGCAGGATTTCGAGAAAGCCCTCGCATTAGAAGAGGAACGTAAGCAGGGTAGATCTATTCCAAAAAGAGTCAGGGTACCTTCCTATCTTTATTATTCAGAAAGGATAAAGTATTACCGTCAAGTAAAGAGGTACCTGGATATTTTCCCCCGCAACCAGGTATTGATCCTGTTACATGAAGAATTTCAAAATAATAATAGTGAAGTCTTTCATCAGGTTTTACGATTTATTGAAGTCCGGGACACAGGTTTTATTTCGGTTTTTTATTCGGTCAACGTTAGTGGAGAGCCACGGCTAAGCTGGCTACATAATCGAATACACTACTCACCGTTCAAAAATATGTTGTACAAACTTCTGGGTGGACGCCTGTACACCTGGTTCCATAAGACACTATCATCCTTGCTAATCAGGAAAAGCCCAAGGGATGAATTGTCGATAGCGACAAGAAAGCGGCTTAATTCTCAGGCTGAATTGGAATTAGGCTTACTCTCAGAGGTTTTGGGCGTAGACCTGGTGAAGAAATGGGCCAATGATGACTAGTTTCAAATATTCACCGGGCTTGGGAAAGAAGTTGCTGCTATTGATGGGACTTCTGGTGCTCGTTTATGCCATTTACTATCTTTTTGACCACTAGCAGAACCTGGGTTCCGTAACGCTACAAAGGCCGCAACTGTTGTTCCTCAACATCCCTATGCTCCTCATCAACCTGTACGCCAGCGGCAGGCTCTTGGATACCACGCTGGCCTCGCTTGGTATAAATCTTTCAGCCAGTGAGAGTTTCGGGCTGGCGGCACTGGCCCGCTTTGGAAACTATCTATCCTTTGGCCAGGTGGGTTTTGCCATTCGTATGTATTACCTGAAGAAAGTCCACCAGGTCGATGTGAGTCAATCGTTCTTGGGTATAGCTTTGGGCAATATACTGTTCTACCTGCTGACAGCCTCGATAGGCATCGTTGCTGCGCTGGCTCTGGCCCCGCAACAGGAAAATCCCAGCATAGTCAGATTGCTTGCCCTGATTGGTCTCGCTGCGCTGGTTCTGCTTGTGTTGCCTGCCCTGATAGGAGAAACGAGATTTAAAGATTCCAACAATCCACTCCTGGTCCTGATCAGGGAATACACTAACCTGTTGAAAATGGTCCGGGATTCCATGTCAATCTCCCTGTTACTCTGCTTCTGGGCACTGGTTCTACTGATGAGCTTTGCGGCAATACAGGCTGTGGAATTTTATACGCTTGGCTACCAGGCTAATGCCACGCAAATAATTATCATAAGCTGTGCAACGAGCTTCGCCGCGTTGATTAACATTACTCCGGCCGGATTAGGTGTTACTGAAGGGCTGCTGTTTTTCTCCGGCGAATTTGCCGGTGTACCGGATCACATCCTGATCGCCAGTGCCCTGATAAGAAGAGCCGTTGTGCTGACGATTGTGACCCTGATTTCCGCTGCTTATGCACATCGCCTGTTCAATGAGAGCCTGGGAAAGGTATGGAGGAATTTCAGGTCCGGGAGCTGAAGTAATCCGATTGCCCGGCAGAGTCAGTCAACAACGGTGTCAATAATTGAGCCAGCCGTGGTGCGCTAAACCGTTCCTCGAAAAGCTCTCTTCCCTGTTTGCCTATTTCGGGCAGGAGCTCACGGTTATGCAGGCACCAGAGTATGGCTTGGGCCAGAGCGCTTGCTTCTCCCCGCTGGCAAACCAGCAGGTTGACCCGGTCCTGGAAAAAATCGGTTTCATCCAGCATCGACACGATGGTGGGCTTTCCCATGGCAAGAAACTGATAGGTTTTGCCGGTAATAACAGAAGCCGCCTGCGCAGTATCTCCGAAAGGACCTCCAAGGCATACATCGGATTTTGCTATGTAGGCGGGTAATTCCAGGTAGGGTACCCAGGGTAAATGCCTGACATCTGAAAGCAATTTGTGTTCAGACAAAAAACTCTCAATTCGAGCAAGGCTGTGTTTATTGTTGCTCCCGCCTACGATGGTAAAGTGCACCCGCTTACGCTGCTGCTCCAACACCAACTTCACGGCCTGCAAGATCGTTTCCAATCCGTGTAATGGCAGCATGGTGCCATAAAAAAATACTTCCATGGGGGAGTCGGTATGGGTATGCATAGGCACTGGCTCGAACACAGTCTCGTCGGCTCCCACGGGAATAGCTACAAACTTTTCCGGAACGACCTGATAGATAGCCCGGGCAGCCTGCTGATGAGCAACGCTATCTTCAAGCACCACGTCACAGCGATTTATAATCCAGCGCATATAGCGCCTGAGAACAGGCATCAGCGGGGTTAAGAAAACGCTGTGTTTGCGGTCACCTTCGTTTGCCCAATTTTGCAAGATGACGAATTCATCGAAGATGATCCGGCTGCCACGCATGAAAGGATAAAACAGCATAAAGCTTTCCTGGCCGCGAAATCCCAACACCCATACATCGGGCCGGCACCGAATGCGATACAGCAGGATTTGCCACAGCATTTCCACATAGCGCAGTACGCCACGACGCTTGTTGACCAGTCGATCCAGCCTTATGCCAGGCACAAGCTCCAATGCATTCAGCAGGCTCGCCGTGCGGGTGTAATCAGGCGTTCCATAGCAGAGCAG
>PVBE012426842.1_pt1 | contig 128480 bp, 126 predicted proteins | sample 1631181 | NCBI WGS metagenome assembly PVBE01 (sample SAMN08397723, study PRJNA350692) | Marine metagenome, whole genome shotgun sequencing project. | isolation source: water | place: Pacific Ocean | collected 2012-04 | reverse complement strand
TCTGTCCGGCCAGTAGACGGCGATCGCCCACTTCCGAATGTCCGATTCAGTAACGGGGTACGACGTATTCTCGCTCCCCCACACTCCACGCGCGTCGATCATGTCCTGGGTAACGAGCGTCTCTGGCTCGGCAGTTGTCATCGAACTCCCCCTTCGAACGTCAGTAGCGACGCGATGATAACTCGCCAGCAGAGTTTGAGGTGCTACGCCTCGGAGAGCTTCTTCCCACGGTAGTAAGCATAGTCGCCGTCGTACTCGGTCAGTCGCCCGTCCTGTACCTCGACGATGCGACCGACGACGCGCTCCAGGAAGTAGCGGTCGTGAGAGATGACGAAGATCGTGCCTGCGTAGTCATCCAGCGCCTGTTCCAGCACCTCGCACGAGCGGATGTCGAGGTTGTTGGGCGGCTCGTCGAGCAGCAGCAGGTTTCCGCGAGTGAGCATCAGCTTCGCCATCTGCAGACGGCTCTTCTCGCCGCCACTGAGCGTCGCGATCTTGTTCTGAGCGGTCTGATGGTCGAAGAGGAATCCGCCCAGGAAGTTGTACGCGTTCCCCTCTGACATCGACTTGAGGCGACGAATCTCCTCGACGGCCGTCCGCGTCTCGTCCAGCGTCTGGTGCTCCTGCGAGTAGTAGCCGACGGAGATGCTGGGCCCGAGGTGGGTCTTGCCGCTGGTCGGCACTTCTTCGCCGATCACCGTGTGGAAGAGCACCGATTTGCCCGAGCCGTCCCCGCCGACGAGCCCGACCCGCTCTCCAGCCGAGATCAGCAGGTCGACGCCCCTCAACACCGCCGTCTCGTCGAACACTTTCTCGAGCGCGGTGATCTCCCGCACCTTGCGGCTGCCACGCTCCGAGGCGAGTCGCGGCCCGATGCGGCGTTGTTCGAGGCGCGCGTCCGGAGTCCGCGGCAACTTCTCCATGCTCTTCTAGCGGCGGACCTTCTTCGCGTTCTGGCCGTTGCTGCTGAAGTCCTTCAGACGCTGAATCGACTGCTTCAGCCGGCCGGCCTCCCGTTCGCCGATCGCGTGGTCCTTCTGCTGCTTCAGCAATACCTCGCGCTTCGTGTGGGCGTACTCGCTGTAGTTGCCGGGGACGACGGTGAGCTGATTGCGGCCGGCGTGCTGGCCGCTGACCTCCAGCTCCGCGATCGAATCAGCGAGCACGTCCAGCAGGTAACGGTCGTGCGAGATGATCACGACCGCGCCCTCGTGCCGGTCGATCGTCCGCTCCAGCTTCGCCTTGCCATCGAGGTCCAGGTGGTTGTCGGGCGCATCCAGCAGCAGCACATCGGGCTGCGCGACGAGCACGCGAGCGAGCGCGACGAGCTTGCGTTGGCCACCACTGAGGGCGTCCGCGGTCCGGGCGAAGTCGTCATCGCTGAACCCGAGTTCTCGCAGCACGCTCTCCGCGCGCTCCCGGAAGTTGAGGCCGCCGCGGCCCTCGAAATCCGCGAGTGCGCGGCCGTGCCGCTCCATCACCGCGTCGAGCTTCTCCGGATCCTCGTAGACCGCCGCCGAGCCCATCAGCGCCTCGAGGCTGCCGAGCTCGCGCTCGAGCCCCGCCAGCTCAGCGTCGGCCCCGAGCACCTCCTCGATCGCCGTCTTCGCGCGGTCGAGTTGGGGCTCCTGCGCGACGTAGCCGACCGAGGTGCCACGTCGGCGGGTGACGGTGCCGTCGTCCGGCTCCTCCTCGCCCGCGAGCAGCTTCAGAATCGTCGACTTGCCTGCGCCGTTCGGCCCAACGAGGCCTACAGTCTCGTCGTCGTGGATGTCCCACGAGACGCCGGCCAGCACCGGCCGAGCGCCGAAGAACTTTGTGACGTTGGACAGCGCGACGGTGACCACGTTGGGGCTCGGCAATCGCAACTTCGGTCGAACAGGCGTGCATCGAGGATGCGAGAAACTCGCGGCGGCCGCCTCGCCTCCCGACATGCTGAAGGAGGCCGATCTCTCCTCTTGCGACCGAGCGCCGCGCTCCCCGTCGGGCCGCGGCGATCCGACTGAGGTCAGCGGTCTCCTAGATGCGCTCGACGATCGTGCCGGTCCCGAGCCCACCGCCACAGCACATGGCTACGAGCCCGTAGCGGCCGTCCGTGCGCTCCAGCTCGTGCAGCGCGGTCGTGATCAGCTTCGCGCCGGTCCCGCCGAGAGGATGGCCAAGGGCGATCGCCCCGCCTTTCGGGTTCACGCGCTCTTCCGGCGGGTGCAACGTCTTCTCCCACGCCAGCACGACGGAGGCGAACGCCTCGTTGATCTCGAACGTGTCGATGTCATCGATCGCGAGCCCGGTCTGCTGAAGCATCTTCTGAGTTGCCGGGATCGGCCCCTCCAGCATCTTCACCGGGTCGCATCCGACCATCACGCTCTCCTTGATCTCGGCACGCGGCTCGACGCCCAGTCGCTTCAGGCCCTCTTCCGAGGCCAGCAGCACGGCCGCTGCGCCATCGGAGATCTGCGAGGACGTGCCGGCCGTGTGGATGTGCTGGCCCGGCACCGGATCCAGTCCCGCCAGCCCCTCGATCGTGGTCGGGCGCAGCCCGCCGTCTCGCGTCACCATCTGCGTCTCGCCCGTTGGCTTTCCGTTTTCGTCGACCAGCGGCGCCTCGATCGGCACGATCTCGCGGTCAAAGTGGCCGGCATCCCACGCGGCGTTCGCCAGTTGCTGGCTGCGGAAACCGAAGGCGTCGGTGTCCTCCCGGGTGATGCCGTACTCCTCGGCGATCAACTGGGCACCGTCGAACTGCGAGGTCAGGTCGTAGAGCTCAGGGTAGTTGGGCGGGTACGGCGCTCCGAGCGTGCCGTCTCCGACGCTGGCACCGATCGGGATGCGGCTCATCGCCTCCACCCCGCAGGCCAACATCACGTCTTCGAGCCCACCGGCGACCAGCCCTGCAGCTACCGTGGTCGCCTGCTGGCTGGACCCACACTGGCTGTCGAGTGATGCGGCCGGAACTTCCATCGGTAGCCCCTGCCCGAGCCAGGCGTTGCGGATCACGTTGGCCCCCTGCTCTCCCACCTGAGAGACGCAGCCGCCGACGACCTGGCCGATCGCGGTGGGGTCGACGCCCGCGCGGTCGAGCGCGGCCTGCTGCACGATCCCCAGCACCTCGGCCGGGTGTACCGAAGCGAGGTCTTTGCCACGCCTCCCGACGGCGCTCCGAACAGCTTCGACGATGTACACAGGACGCATTTTCGCGTTCCTCTCAGCTCGTGCTCTCCACGAGCAGCATGCCGCGAGTCAGTCCAACCCTGAGCAAGCGGCCCGAAGAATGGGCAACTGCGGCGACCGTAATCCGGCGACACTCTAGCAGACTGGATTCGCGTTCCCCAGAGTCCAACGAACCCCTGCGAGCCCCGAGCAAGCTCGGATGGCGTCACCATCGCCGCGCCGCACCCGGGCGAGACGCTGCCCTCGGGCGGCGCGGTCGCCGGCGAGGTGCACACAGACTGACGGGCGCGCGGCATCGTCTACACCGACTGGGGCCCCTACGTCAGCGACGCCTCCATCGAAGGTCGCGACTAGGGCCGATTCGGCCGCCGCCTAGCGCGCCGCGGACGGATCCGTCACAAACGGCCCGTAGACGGGGAACTGGCTACAGATAAACTCGATATACGCGGGCTCGCCCTGCTCGTTTCGCGCCAGTGCTCGCTCAAGGGCCGCTTCGACCTCGGCGGGGTCATCGATGCGCTCCGAGTGGTAGCCCAGGTTCGAGACCGCCTTCGACATGTCGATCTGGGTGGGATCCAGCACCTCGTGCGTGTACGGGTCGTGCCCGGCACCCCAGAAACCCGGCCCGTAGCCGGAGAATCCACCGTTGCTTATGTGCACCACCGTGACACCGAGCCCATTGCGGACGGCGGCCTCCAGATTGCCCAGCATGTAGCCGACGCCGGCATCGCCACTGACCGCGACGCACTGCCGCTCCGGGAACGCCAGCTTGGCGGCCACGACCGCCCCGAAGCTGAAGCCGAGCGTCGAGACATTGCCCCAGCCGAGGAACCCGCGCGGGATCGTGGTTTTGTAGGCCGTGCTGAGCTGGTCTCTGGTGTTGCCCGACTCATGTGTGAGAAACGAGCGATTCGGATCGAGCACCCGCTGCAAGCCCGCGTAGACGCGGTACGGGTTGATCGGGGTGTCGGTCGACTCCAGGTGCTCGTTGTATTCGGCCTCGAAGGCTGCCTTCTCGCTCTCGATCTGCGCCGCCAACCCCGGGTCGCGGCTGTTGCCTGCGCCCCCGCGAAGCTGCTCGGTGAGGGCCGCGAGCATGAGCCCGGCGTCACCGATGATCGCGTGGTCGGTGGGGAGCATCTTGTTCAAATCCCACTCATCGACGACGCACTGGATGACCTGCTTCTCCGAAGGGTTGGGCACGGCGTGGCTGAAGCGGCCGGGCGAGAGGCTTGCGCCGAGCGCGATGAGCACGTCGCACTCATCGAGGAACGTCGAGGCCGGACCGCCGCGCACGCCGATCGACAGCGGGTGCGTCTCGGGGAACGCTCCCTTGGCCTTGAGCGTGGTCAGAACAGGTGCCTGCACCTGTTCTGCGAACTCCAACAGTTCCCTGGTGGCATCGGCGTACAGCACGCCCTCGCCGACGAAGATCAGCGGCTTGCTGGCCTTGCTGATCACCTCCGCGGCACTGGCGACATCGGCAGGATCCGGGCCCGAGCGCCAGCCCTTGACCGGCTGATACGGATGCGCGTCCTCGTCGTACTCACCCATGCCACGTGGCACAGCGAGCAGGACCGGCCCGGGGCGGCCTGTGCGCATCAGCGTGAAGGCGCGCCGCATGAATTGAGGCGTCGCTGCCGGAACGTCGATGCGTGCGGCCCACTTCGTGACGTGGCTGAGGGCCTCGATCGGGTCGAAGTGCGCGTTCTGCGAGGAGCCATTGGGCACACCGTCGGTCAGCACGAGCATCGGCGATCCGTCTTCGAACGCCTGCGCGATGCCCGCATACGCGACCTGCAGTCCCGCAGAGTTGACTCCGCCCATCACCGTCGCGACGCCAATCTTCTCGCCGTTGGTGAGGCGGGAGTACGCGTCCGCAACGGCGATCGCGTAGCGGTCGTCCCGCATCATCAGCAGGCGGACACCCTCCGGCCCCAATGCGTTGTTGACCCCGTTGGTGGGGAAGGTCGAGACAAACTCAACGCCCTCCGCCTTGAGGATGTGAGCGATACCAACCTCGGCCGTGACCATCATGGGGAACCTCCGTGCATGAGCCCCCGCGAGGAGGGCAGGACTTCGCGAGACCGTGGGCGGCGAGTCTACGCGATGGCGAAGGGGGTTGCCGCCGGACGCACTACGGCGGTCCCAACCACACGGCGAGCGAGCGCTCCGCGAGTCGGAATGCCGGCGAGGACAACGGCGATGTCCTCGGTAGCGTCCGTCGCGCGGGCTGCCTCCCGGCCGCTGCCCTGCGCGTCATCGTCCGCGTTCGCCACCTCGACGGTGAGGCGCAGCAGCGCGTTCTCGCGTTCGGGGTCAGTCGAGGCGACCGAGACCGTGACGTCCGTGAGCTGATCGCCATCGACAAGCGAGTCGTCGACGCCGGTGACGGTGACGGTCTGCGGCCGATCCCAGGTCTCGGCGGTGAAGGTGAGCAGCAAGGGCGAGACCATGACCTCGCCATGGTCCCCGCTCCAGAGGAGGATCACCATCTCGGACTCTGGCCGCCCGTTCAGCACAACCGCGAAGCTGTCGCTCGTGCCCGACTCGTCGACGGCGACACTGCCGGGCCACGTGACGACAAATCCAACGTCCTGATCGCCGGCACCCTCCGGAACTGGCGCCGCGACGAGGGCCGGGGCGCGGGCGAGCAGCGCGGCCAGCATGCCGGGGATCTGCTGCTGGGCGGGCGCGTCGCTGCCGGGGGTCAGAAGCGCGGCGACCACGTTGATGACGCGAGGGCCACTCGCGCTCCCGCTTGTGAACGCGACCAGCACGGCCCCCAGCAGTAGCGCCCCGAAGAGTCCTCGCATGGAGGCCGTCACTGATGCCTCTTGCGTTCACCGGCTGAGCGCGAGAACTGCACGGAATCCGGCCTCACTTATCCACAGTGGACCTCGATCGGAGACGGCCTGAGCCTAGCGCAGCTATCAACATGCGTATACACGTGAGCAGATCGCGTTGGATAACCCGACCCAGCGCAGGATCCGTGCGTGCGCCGGTCGCCCACATGCGATTGCCCCGCGTATCGTGTCCGCCACTCTCGCGGCGACGACAAACGACGGAGCGCGACCGTGTCCTCGACCCACATCGCGCTGCTGCGCGGCATCAACGTCGGCGGGCACAACCGGGTGCCCATGGCGGAGCTGCGGTCGCGCTTCGAGGGCCTCGGTCACGAGCGCGTCGCCACCCACGTGCAGAGCGGCAACGTCGTCTTCGAGAGCGCAGCCGTCGAGGCCGCAATCGTCAGCGGCGTCGAACAGGCGATCAGAGAGCAGTTCGGCTTCGCGGTGCCGGTGGTCGTGCGCAGCCACAGCGAACTCGCCGCCGTCGCCGATCGCCACCCGCTCGCCGGCGACGGACCAGACGAGGCGAAACTGCACGTCTTCTTCATCGGGAAAGCGCCGGAGGCGGCGACGGCCCCCGGGCTCGATGCGTCACGCTTCGCACCAGACGAGTTCATGCTCGACGGGCGCGAGCTGTACATCCACTACCCGAACGGCCGGGGGCGATCGAAGTTGACCGTCGCGCAGGTCGAGCGGGGATGGTTGTCAAGCCACCGCCCGCGTCGCAGACTGCGCTCAACGCCGCCTGCGCTGTGTGAGGGGAACCCACCGTGGCTGCACCACTCGAAGGACTGCGCGTCCTCGACATCTCAGAAGGCATCGCCGGCCCGTTCTGCGCGAAGCTGCTCGGCGACCTCGGTGCCGATGTCGTGAAGGTCGAGTCGCCCGACGGCGGTGACGCTGGCCGCACGCTCGGCCCGACAGCGAACGACAACGCCGCTGACGCGGACGCAAGAGCGAGCGGCAGCTTCGTCTTCCTGAACACGAGCAAGCGCGGCGTCACGATCGACCTCGATGCGGCAGAGGGCCGCGCACTGTTCGCCCGCATGCTGGAGCGCTACGACATCGTGGTCGCGGGCGAAACAGAGGGTGAACTGGCCACGCGTGGGCTGGGCTACGAGCAGCTTCAGCAATGGAACCCCTCGATCATCCTCACCACGGTTACTGGCTTCGGCTCCACGGGGCCGTACGCCGGCTACCGCTGGTCGCACATCACCGCCTGCGCTGTCGGTGGTTGGGCGATCAACAGCGGCCACGCGGAGCGCGAGCCGCTGCAGGCCGGCGGCTCGATCGCGGCGACATACGCGGGTGCCTACGCAGCCGTGGGGACGCAGCTCGCTGTACTCGGCCGCACGGCGCACGGCGGCGGCGACCACGTCGATATCAGCGCGCAGGAAGCGGCCCTCACCGCCGCCTCGTTCCCGACGCTGTTCTGGGAGTACCGGCAGATGCTGAACCAGCGCAATTCGCACCGCGGACCGGGCCCCTCGTTCATCCTCCCGACGACAGACGGCCACGTCGGCGTGAACGTGCTCACCGGGCCGCAGTGGGACATGCTCTGCTCCTACTTCGGCCAGACCGACATGATCGACGACCCCAGGTTCCAGCCGGGGCAGCGCCAGCTCCACGCTGACGAGGCAGGCGAACGTTTCGCCCCGCAGACCGTCGAGCGCACCGCCGAGGACGTCTTCCATGACGGCCAGACGTGGCGCGTCCCCTTCGGCCTCGTCCCGGACCTCGAGGGGATCACGCAGATGCTGCCGCACGTGGAGCGGGAGTTCTTCGTGGATATCGAGAGCCCGACCGCCGGATCCGTGGCCGTGCCGGGCGTCGCCTACAAGTCCACGGTCACCGAGCCCGCGATCGGCCCGCCACCGGCCGCCGGCGAACACAACGACCACGTCTTCGGCGAGTTGCTCGGCCTCTCGGCCGACGAGATCGCCGCACTGAGCAGCGAAGGGGTGATCTAATGGCCTCGCAGGCCCCACAGGGCTCCCGCAATGGAAACGGCTCGCAACCCTCACCGCTCGACGGCCTGCGCGTCGTCGACCTCTCGATGTTCATGTCCGGCCCGATGGCGACACAGATCCTTGGCGACGGAGGCGCGGAGATCATCAAGGTCGAATCCGTGCAGCGCATCGATGGCTGGCGTGGCGCGGCCGGCTCGCAAGATGTCGAACGGCCCTGGGAACTCTCCCCAAACTACAACTGGGTGAACCGCAGCAAGCGTGGCATCACACTCAACCTCACCGACCCTCGCGGCGCGGATCTGCTGAAGCGGCTGGTGACGATCTCCGATGTTGTGATCGAGAACTACACGCCTCGCGTGATGGACAACTTCGGACTCGGCTACGAGGTGCTGCGGGAGATCACGCCCGACCTGATCATGCTCTCGATGCCCGGCTTCGGACAGGCCGTCTCGTGGCGCGACTACGTCGCCTTCGGGATGTCCACGGAGCAGATGTCCGGCATCAGCCACCTGACCGGCTACGACGACGGACCGCCGATGTTCACCGGCACCAACGGCGGCGACCCCTTCGTCGGCGTGATCGCGGCCAGCGCGCTGCTCGCTGCCATCAACCATCGCAAGCGCACCGGCGAGGGCCAGCACATGGACCTCAGCCAGATCGAGGCCTGCACGATGTACATCGGCGACGTGCTCACCGACTGGGCGGTGACGGGCGACGACCCCGGTCGCATCAGCAACCACCACCCGTCGATGGCACCGCACGGCATCTACCCCTGTGCCGATGACGGATGGATCGCCGTCGCCTGCCAGTCGGACGAGGAGTGGCGATCGCTCGCTGCGTGCCTCGGCCGTTCCGAGTTGGCGGAAGACGGCTCGCCCTTCGCGACCGCCGCAGGCCGGCTCGCCGCCAGCGAGCAGCTCGACGAGGCGATCAGCGCGTGGACGGCCCCACAGGGGCACCTCGCCCTGATGCACAGCCTGCAGGCGGCAGGCGTGACGGCTGGTGCGGTGATGAACGGGCCGCAACTGCTCGACGACGCCCACATGCAGGCCCGAGCCGCCCTGATCCCGCAGGACCGGCCCAACCTCGGCATCAAGCACTACCCCGGCCAGCCGTACCGCTTCGCGAAGGCCGCGATGGTCGAGAACCGACGCGCCCCGCTGCTCGGCGAGCACACCAACGAGGTGTTGAAGGAACTGCTCGACCTCGGCGACGAAGAGCTCGACGCTCTCGAAGCGGACGACATCACGGGCACGACTCCGATCGCCGCTCGCTCCTAGGGGCCGAGGGCCCCGCCTGAGCCACTCCAGATCGGCGCGAAGCGCCGGGGGTGCGGGGGCGAAGCCCCCGCAAATCGAAGGGCGGGTGGGCGGGCTCCATCCAAAGAGATACAGCGCGGCGAAGCCGCGTCCCAATCTCCCCGCGCCACGGGCGGACGAAGCCGCTAGACCTCGGACAGTCGGTAGGCGCGCGCGGCCGTGTCGTGCAGCATCGCGGCGCGCTCACCCGGGGTGAAGTCCGCGCTCAGCTTCTTGAACTGATTCCAAACCACCGTGTAGGAGCACGAGGCACGGTCGACCGGGAAATTGCTCTCGAACATGCATCGGTCGGGGCCGAACTGCTCGATCGCGTGGAGGTACCACTCGCGGTTCTCCGCGAGCAGATCGTCGGAAGTCGGCGGACGCTCACCGTCGTGCCAGCCGAAACCGTTGAGCGGCATCTGAATGCCGCCGACCTTCATCAACAGGTTCGGGTACTGCGCCAGCGCGGTGATGCCCTGCTTCCACTGCGCGAACAGCTCTTCGCGCCCGGAGGCGTACGGCCCGATGCCGAGCGGGCCGGCGAGGTGATTGACGATCATTGTGGTGTCCGGGCAGGCCTTCGCCAGCTCCTCCATCTGCGCGATCTGCGGGTGGAAGAACCAGGCCTCAAAGGTCATGTCGTGCTTCGCCAACTCAGCGACGCCCGCGTGGAATCGAGGGTCGACCATCAGGTCGCTGGGTGGCCGCGCGCGCGGCCCCATCACATCCTCGCTGCCATCCCACGCAGCGCGGTGGCGAATGCCACGGAAGCGCTGCGGGCTGGCCTCGACGTGCGCCTCCAGCACCGGGGCGATCTCGGCGCCAAGCAGCAGGTCGGCCGAACCGACGATGCCCGTGGCGACGGCAGGGCCCCGGCCGGGTTGCTGCACGCTCGCGTCGGCGATCAGCTCCACGGCGTCGGTCTCGCCGAGCACGCGCATCTCTTCGGGGCCGTCCTCGCGGTAGGCCCAGCTGCACTCGATGAACACCGTCTGGCGAACGTTGTGTCCGCTCATGTCGTCCACGAGCCCGTCGAGCAGGTAGGTGGTGTTGGGGCGATCCCAGAGGTGGTGGTGCGGATCGATGATCGGGAGGTCGGGCTCGATCGTCTCCTCCGGCGTCAGCGCCAGCCAGTCAGATACGTTCGTCATTCGATTCCCCTCGATCTGCGTCACGTTGCGGCGAGGGGATTGTAACGGGCGCAGGCCAGCACCGATCCGACGCTAGAGGTCGTAGCGCTCGAAAGCCTGCTTGAACGCCGCCTCGCCCAGCCGAAAGTCGTCTGCGTTGACGTCCCGCTGCGCAGCGAGGTGGGCGGCGAGCAACTGCGCCGGGATCAGCTCCACGATAGCCGACAGTTGCTCGCCGACATCGGGCACGAGCAGCGGCTGAGTGCCCGCAGGGCCCTCGGCCGCTGCGACCCAGGCGACGGGCATGCCGACATCAAGGGCGAACTGCGCGACGGTCTCCGTCCTCGCCGAGGCGGCGTCGGTGCCAGCGAAGGCAACGACAGCATCCTCGGCGGGCTCGACCTGCGTCTGCGGGCCGTGCAGGAACTGCTCGGACGCGTAGCCACGACAGCGCATCCATGCCGCTTCGTTGACCTTGATCGCAAGTTCAGGCGCGGCCGGTTCGTGCGCACCCGCGCCGATCCCGTAGATCGTCGAGCGCTCCGCCCACTCCCCTGCCAGCGCGGCGACGTCACCCTCGGTGCCCAGCGCCTGTGCGACGGCGTCCGGGACGGCAGCGATGTCGCCGACCGCACCCGGCGTGATCGCGTCAGCGAGGCGCGCGACGAGCATCATCGCGGCCGTGTGGCTCACGGTGTAGGCGGACGATGTCTCGCGCGCGACTGTCGTCAGCACCGCCCGCACGTCGCTCGCATCGCCCTCCGGTTCGGCACCCGCGACCCAGATGGCAGGCACCTCGTGCTGTCGCAGCCACGTCCGCGCGTTGACCGAGAACTGCTTGCGGCCCGTGTGGCTGAAGACGATCGCCGCGTCGTTGCCGCTGAGTTGTGGCGGTGCCGTCGCGAAGTCGTGCGAGGACCTGGCGCGAGCATCGAGCCCGGCGGCGCTAAGCATCGCCGCCGCCGCCATCGCGGCATTGTAGGAAGTACCGATACCGATGGTGAGCACCCGCGCCGCGCCAGCGAGCAGGCTCGCCCCCTCCTCGACCGGTTCGGACGCCGCCAGCAGTCGCGCCAGCTCGGCCGGCTGACTCTGGATCTGGTCGTACATGCGGTAGCTGGTGACATCGGTCGGCATCGGCGGCGGCCCTTCACATGGCGAGCGTGTACGGGAGGCTGGCTGTCGGACGATTAGCCGTCAACCGCTTCTCAAACAGCCGGCCGTCACATTGACGCCCAACGGGCACGGCCACAGGATTCAGTCGCTCGCACGGGAGGCGACGATGAAGGCCGGAGTCCTGCAGTTTTTCTCATGGCCCGAGCGACGGGTCGACCTTGAGACCGTCTACGAACGCGCGCTCGAACGCATCGTGATCATGGACCAGACCGGCTACGACGCCGTCTGGCTTGCTGAGCACCACTTCAGCACCTATAGCGTCTGCCCGTCGGTGCACATGATGGGTATGCAGGTCGCCGCGAAGACGAAGAACCTGCGCATCGGCACCGCCATCTCGCTCGCCGCTTTCTACCACCCGCTGCGACTGGCGGAAGAGGTCGCGATGCTGGACATCTTCTCGGATGGCCGCGTGAACTGGGGCGCCGGTCGCGGCTTCGACCAGACCGAATTCAAGGCCTTCGGTGTCGAGCCGGACGAGAGCTCCGCCCGCTTCCGCGAGAACGTCGAGATCGTGATCGCCGCGTGGAGCAACGACAAGCTGACGTACGACGGCGAGTTCCACCAGTTCGAGGACATCGAGGTGCTGCCGAAGCCGAAGCAGGACCCGCATCCCCCCGTCTGGCTGGCCGCCAGCTCACCCGGTTCGATCAGCGCGGCGGCGCAGAAGGGCCATTCGATCCTGATGGACCCCCACGCCAGCCACGTCGAAATCGGCCAGAAGCGACAGGCATACGAGGACGAACTCGCGGCCAACGGCTACTCGATCGAGGGGCGTGAGCTCCCGATGGCGCGGCTGATCGCGATCGGTGAGACCGACGCGGAGGGCGAGGAGATCGCCCGCAGTGGTGCCCAGTGGACGGTCGGCTCGTATGTGAAGGGCAAGGCTGTCGATGACGAGGGCAAACCGGTCGACCCGGTGAAGCGCTACGTCGACGACGTAGTGATTCACGGCTCGGTCGACTCCGTGGTCGATCAGATTCAGCGGCTGCAGGAAGAGATCAAGCTCGACTACCTGCTCTGCTCGCCACTCAGCCACAGCTCGTTCATGCGATTCACGGAGCAGGTGCTGCCCCGAGTCGTCTAGCGACGCACGCCTTGCGCGTTCCGCTGCGATCAGACGATGCAGCAGCACTCACGACGTCAGGCACTACGCCTGCTCGGCGGCGGCGCGCTCGGTGCGCTGCTCGCCGCGTGTGGCAGCGACGGCGAGATCGTCGCGCCCGTCGCCACGCCCGAGCCGGCACCGCCGACGATCAGCGCGGTCGCTGCGATCCCCTCGCCGCCCGACCCGGTGCCGCGCCCCGTCCCGCCGAAGGCGCGGATCGAGCGCACCCTGATGGCCGGCAGCGAGTGGGAGACACCGCTCACCGTCACGCACAGCGGCGTCGACGGCCCGCGCGTGATGCTGCTGGGCGGCGTACACGGCAACGAGTCTGGTGGCTGGCAGGCCGCCGAACAGATCGCGACTTGGGAGCCGCTGGCCGGAAGCCTGCTGGTCGTGCCTCGCGCGAACCGTCTCTCGACGTACGAGTTCGAGCGCACGCTCTCCGGCTTCGGCGACCTCAACCGCCTCTACCCGGGCTACGCAGAGTCGCCGCTGCCGATGGCGCGCATGGCGGCAGAGATCACCTTCGCCGCGCAGCGGTTCGAGGTCGATCTGCTGCGCGATCTGCACGAATCGTGGTGCTTCTTCTCCGACCACGATGAGCGCGGGACGGCGTTCCTAGGCCAGACCGTGACGAAGGGCGATGGCCCGTTCGAGCTCGCCAACGTCGCAGCGATCGTCGATGGCGTGAACGAGCAGGCATCGACGCGAGAGCAGCTCTTGCTGCGCGACCGGCACTCGTTGGGCGGGGGCTCCAGCTTCGGACTGGGCTTCGGAGGTGGTGGCAGCTCCTCGCTCTCACTCGGCCGGCACGTGCCGGGCCTGACGCCGGTGCTGATCGAGATGGGGCAGCAGAACCAGCCGGAGTGGCGGCGCGCGGAGCTGCATCAGCTCTTCGTGCGCTCAACGCTCGAACGCTGGGCGATGCTCTAGCTGCGGCCTCGCACGGCCCAACACGCGCCGGAATGGCCGATTGCCTGAGCACGCTCCGCTGACGTAGGGTTCGGCGCGCTGCACCCGCGTCTGCGGGCAGCGACCAGAGGGGGTCACCTGTGTGCTACGAACTGAACTCAAGCCCGCCGATCCAACCGATCGCCGGCGCTGCCGTCACGAACGAGGACCTGGAGCTCGTCGCCTCGGACGGCACGCACCTCGCTGCCTTCAGCGCGATCGCGGACGACCCGAAGGGGCCGGCCGTCGTCGTGCTGCCGGACGTGCGAGGGCTCTTCAGCTTCTACGAGGAGCTGTCACTGAGGTTCGCGGAGATCGGCTACGACAGCGTCGCCATCGACTACTTCGGCCGCACCGCCGGCGTGAGCAAGCGTAACGAGCCGGACTTCCAGTTCATGGAGCACGTCGCCCAGACGACCCCGGAGGGGATCGCCACCGACACTCGCGCCGCCGTCGAGCAACTGCGCAGCCGCGAGGGCCAGGCGGACCGCAAGGTCTTCACCGTCGGCTTCTGCTTCGGCGGCGGCAACTCGTGGATGCAGGCCGCCGAGGGCCACGGCCTCTCCGGCGTGGTGGGCTTCTACGGCCACCCCGCTCGAGGCCGGGAAGGCGCGCCGACGGTGATCGACCGCGTCGGCGAGATGGAGTGCGCGGTGCTCGCCCTGATGGGTGGCGCCGACGAGATGATCGACAAAGAGGGCCTCGACGAGTTCGACGAAGCCCTCACCGGCGCCAACATCGACCACCTGATCCTCACGTACCACGGCGCGACCCACTCCTTCTTCGACCGCCTCTACGAGGAGCAGGCCACCGCCTCCGCGAACGCGTGGGCCGCCATGCGCAACTTCATTGAGGTGAACTCATAGGAGGGTGCGAAGCACCGCGCATAGTGAGCGGATGAGATAGCTGAGGAATCCCCCACTTCCCTCCCTCCACTGCCACTCCAAAGGGGGGTGCAGGGGGCGAAGCCCCCGCTGGAGGGCGGGTGGGCGGGTTCCATCCAGAAAAACAGCGCGGCGAAGCCGCGGCAGATTGAGGAGCACCAGATGAAGTTCAGCGCATGGTCCGGCTCAGCGAGCCCGTGGGAAGAAATCCTCGATGTTTGCCAGCACGTCGAACAGACGGGCTGGGACGGCATCTGGGTCGCCGACCACTTCATGCCGAACCGCCCCGACAACAACATCGGCCCGACGCAGGAAGCGATGGGGCTGATCACCGGCCTCGCTGCCCTCGTGCCGCGCGTGCGCATCGGCACGCTCGTGCTGGGCAACACGTACCGCAACCCGGCGGTGCTGGCGAAGCAGATCGCGCAGGCCGACATCATCAGCGGCGGCCGCATCGTCTTCGGCATCGGCGCGGGCTGGCAGGAGAACGAGCACGAGGCCTACGGCCTCGAATTCTCGACCGTCGGCGGCCGCATGCGTCGCCTCGAAGAGGCCGTCGACCTGATCAAGAGCCTTTACATGAACGAGCAGACCAACTTCGACGGCCGCTACTACCAGATGGTGAACGCGCCGCTGGATCCCAAGCCGGTGCAGCAGCCGCATCCCCCGATCCTGATCGGCGGCGGCGGCGAGAAGGTCACGCTGCGCATCACCGCGCAGTACGCCGACGAGTGGAACACCTGGGGCGGCCCCGAGGTGCTGGCCCAGAAGGGCGGCGTGCTCAAGGAGCACTGCGAGCGGCTGGGCCGTGACCCGTCCGAAATCCTGCACTCCGCGCAGGCGCTGGTCGTGCTCTCGGACGACCCGGAAGTCGTCGAAAAGGCGAAGGCCCCGGGTCGCGCCACGATCGCCGGCAACGCCGACGAACTGAGGCAGGTGATGCAGGAATACATCGACGCAGGCGTCGACGAATTCATCGTCCCCGACTTCAACCTCGGAAGAACGCCGGAGGCGAAGAAGGAGTCCTACGACCGCTTCTTCGCGGAGGTTGCCTCGGAATTTCGCGACTAGGGGTCGATCTGCGGGCCGAGCATCAGCGTGCGTCCCTCGGCGCTAGACGCACATCCGGCGGACGATTTCGTACATCAGCTCGCAGCCCATGTTCAGATTTTCGATGGTCAGAAACTCGTTGTTGGCGTGGAAGCCCGCCTGCTCCTCTTTGCTCAGCAGGCAGGGGATGAAGCCGTAGGCGGGGATGCCGAGCTGACGCAGGAAGCGGTTGTCCGTGCCGCCGACGGTCATCGAGGGGACGACCACCGCCTCCTCCATCGCGTCGTGGATCACGTCGCCCATGATCTGGTAGAGCTCCGTGTCCCACTCGACTGCGACCGGGGCGTCGCGCTCTTCCGGGCCGGACTCGTACTCGACGGTGATCGCCGGGTCGTCGATGAAGTCGGTGATGATCTGCTTCCACTCGTCCGAGGACTGGCCGGGCAGCAGGCGGCAGTCGATCACCGCCTCGCTCTTCGCCGGGATCACGTTCGCCTTGATGCCGGAGTCGAGGATCGTGACGTTGAGCGTGTTCATGAAGGTCGCGCCCATCTGCGGCGACGCCTCGATCGCGGCGCGCACGCTGGCCTCGTCGCTGCCGGGCAGCAATCCCGCCTCGGCCAGCCGCTCGACGTAGGCGCGGCTCTCCGGCGTGTAGGTGATGCCGCGATCCCACTCCGCGAGGCGGATCAGTGCGCGCATCAGCCGCAGCGCGGAGTTGCCCTTGTGCGGGACGCTGCCGTGGCCGGGCGTACCGACGGCGGTCAGCCGCAGCCAGCAGATCTGCTTCTCGTTGGTGGCGACGCCGAAGAGCTGCGTCTCCTGCCCGGCGAACTCGGCTGCGCCGCCCCCGCCCTCGTTGATCTCGTACTCCACCTCCAGCAGCTCTGGCCGGTGGTCGTAGAGCCAGCCCATGCCCATCGAGCCGCCGGTCTCCTCGTCCGGCACGGCGCAGAAGATCAGGTCGCGCGTCAGCGGGAGTCCTTGCCGCTTCGCGAGCAGGAACGAGATCAGTTGCATCACGCCCGCGCCCTTCATGTCGACGGCGCCGCGGCCGTAGACCCGGCCGTCCTCGATCACGCCCTCGAAGGCCGGGTAGTCCCAGTACTCCGCCTCGACCGGCACCACGTCCGTGTGGTTGCAGAGCATCAGCGCGCCCTTGCTGCCATCACCCGGGATGCGCGCGTACACCACCTCGCGGCCGGGCGCGGTCTCGATGTACTCGCACTCGATGCCCTCGGCCTCCATCAGCGCACCGAGGAAGCGGGCGGCGGGGGCCTCGTTGCCCGGAGGGTTCGAGGTGTCGATCCGCAGATAGCGCACGAAGATGTCGAGCGCCTCATCGCGAATCGAGTTCCAGTCGAGGTCAGGCGGCATATCAGGTCCCCTTCGCGGCCACGATCCGGCGCACAGCGTACCGCAGCGCCGCCATGCGCTAGCATCGCAACACACGAAAGGGGCCGCCGTGACGGTGACACTCGACTGGCTGGGCTGCGCGACGTACCGACTCTCCGTGGACGGGCTCGTGATCTTCCTCGACACGTTCATGGACCGCGTCTCGACCGCACCGACGGTCGGCCTGACGAACGCCGAGGTGACAGAGGCGGACTTCATGCTCGTCGGCCACGCCCACTTCGACCACCTCGCAGGCGCCGACGTGATCGCGAAGGCCACCGGGGCGAAGGTGATCGGCTCGTTCGAGAGCATGAGGGTGCTGCGTGAGGCCGGCGTGCCCGAGGCGCAGCTGATCGGCAGCCAGGGTGGCGAGCACCATCGGCTGAACGAGGACGTGACCGTGAAGGTCTTCCCCAGCCTGCACTCCTGCATCTGGACCAGTTCCGGCCCGCCAGGCACGGAAATGACCGGCGACCTGAACCTCACCCAGGACGAGCGCAGCCAGCTCCGGCTCCCGTCTTCGATCGGCCAGCGCCTGAGCAACCTCAAGCCAGCGCTCGCGGAAGAGATGCGAGAACTGCGGGAGGCCGCGGTCAGCAGCAACAGCGATGGCGGCGCGCTCGACTACCTGATCACGACGCCAGAGGGCACGATCTACTTCCAGGACAGCATGGGGTACTGGACCGGCGTGATGAGGAGCGTGCAGACGGACATCGCGATCCTCGCCGCCTCGGGACGCGGCAACATCGACGGCGAACCGATCCAGGGCTCGGTCGAACAATTCGTCGCGGGCGAGGTGCAGATGCTGCAGCCGAAGCAGGTGATCCTCGGCCACCACGACAACTGGATCGGCATGCCGGACGTGCCGGACATCGCCGACCTCTCTCCGGTGCACGATGAGCTGAAGCGCGTCACGCCGGACGTCGAGGTGATCGAGGTCGGGTACCTCGATGGCACCACGCTCTTCTAAGGCGGCGAACATGGCAGACGAACTCAAGATCATCACCGTCACCACGCAGGCCGAGTTCAACGAGGTCATGCTGATCCGCCGCGCCGTCTTCATGCGCGAGCAAGGTGTCAGCGAGGAAGAAGAGGTCGACGAGCATGACGGCGACCCCGCCGCGATCACCACGGCGATCCACGTGCTCGGTCGCCTGCAGGGCTTCCCGGCTGCCACAGGCCGCCTCTACCTCGATGGTTCAGCTGAGAAGAACGCCCACATCGGCCGCGTGGCGGTGATGGAGCAACTGCGCAAGAACGGCTACGGCCGCGAAGTGATGGAGGCGCTGCACACGCTGGCTCGCGAGCGCAGCTACCGCGGCATCTCGCTGGGCGCACAACTGCACGCCATCCCGTTTTACGAGGGTCTCGGCTACGTCGCGCACGGCGATGTCTTCCTCGACGCCGGCATCGAGCATCGGACGATGGACCTGGCGCTCTAGTGCCTACCTGCCTGCGCCGCGGAGCTCCGTCGAGGAGATGTCGGCGCGGAAGCGCTGCTCCGGGATCGCCTCGAAGAGGCTCGCAACCGCGGGCGGCAGGTCGATCTGCGCGAGCGTGCGGAACTCACTCTCGTGCTCCCGCCCGGCGACGAGCACCCGGCAGCCGAGCGCCTGCATCTCGGCGAGGGCTGCGACCATCGCCTGCGGGCTACCGCCCTCGTAGTAGCGCGGCGCGACCAGCCTCACGGCAGTGTCCCAGCCGACGATGAACGCCCGCCCCGGGAGCAACCGCGCCTTCTCCACGAAGGTGGGCGTGCGCGTGAGCAGGATGTCCCGCCCCCCGGCGGATGGCCCGCGGAACTGTTCCATGCGGCGACGCACCTCGGCCTCCTCGAGTGGTGGCTTGTCGACGTTCGTGACGGAGAGCTCGAAGCTCACAGCGAGGTCGTGCAACGCCTCGACGGCCCCGGCGAGCAGGAGATGGCCTTCGTGCATGGGGTTGAACGAACCAGAGAGCACCGCGCCAGCGGCCGCGACGCCCGCCTCCCGCGCCTCGATCTCGCCGTCCGGCGCGACGGCGACAAACGTCACTGCCCCCTCGCCCGCAAGCAGCTCGGCGATCGCGTCGCTCACGAGGGCTGCACCTCGACTTCCTCGATGCGTTCGCCGTCGAGCAGGCCAAGTGAGACGTCGGCCTCGATGCCGGAAGCTCGCGCGAGCGCGTACAGGACGAGGCGGCTGACAACCTCCTCCTCCCCGGCGCGGTCGCGGCTGCCCTTCGCCAGGGTGAGGTCGTAGCTGCGTGAGCCGCCCTGCCCGACCGTCGCGACGGCGCAGCGATGATCGCCACGCTTGGTGCGGTCGGTCGCGATCGTGGCGGTACAGCCGAGGCCAATCAGTGGCGCGTCGCCCTCGCTGAGGGCTTCGGCGCGGCTGAGGGCGGCACGGGCCATCGCCAGCGCGGTCTCGACGGAGACGAACTCGTCGGGCGCCGCGCCCAGCAGCTCGACCATCGACGCCTCGGCGTATGGCACCGTCGCCTCGATCAGCGTGCGTGAGGCACCCGGCACGGCCAGCAGCCAGGCGAGCGCCTGCGAACCAGCGCCCGTGATCGCCAGCACCGCCGTCGCCGGTGTCGCGTGGATGCGTTCGATCAGCTGTTCGGTATCGGTCATGGCAACCAGTATCGCGCAGTTGTGCGGTTCGCCTCGCGCAGTCGCGGGCCGCTAGAGCGCCATGACCACCGGCTCCACGGTCTCGGCCCATGCCAGCAGGTGCTCGTCGGCCATGAAACGCGCGCTCAGCTGCAGGCCCAGCGGCAGCCCATTTTCGGCGACGCCGGCCGGCAGCGTCACGACCGGCATCCCGGCGTGTGTCCACGGCAGGTTCATCGTGGGGTTGCCGGTGGATGTGAACCCCTCCGGCGCGGGGCCGGTCGCGGGCGGGCTCGCCCAGAGGTCGAGGCCGTGAGAGTCCATCAGCTCGGCGAGCTCGTGGTGCAGCCCGGCGACGCTCACGACGCCCGCTTCGACCTCTTCCTCGTTGACGAGCCAGCCGGCCTCGACGAGTGCGGCGGAACGAGGACGGTAGAGCGCTCCCCACTCGGCGAACCAGCGCTCGTGCACCTGCGTGAACTCGGCTGTCGCGAGGTCGCGGTGGCGCTTGTTCAGCCCGTCGATGTCTTCGAACGCGGGCACTCGGCGGACGTCGTAGCCCTCCAGTTCAAGCGCCGCCAGCTGCCGGTCGAACGCCTTGAGGCCCTCCTCGCTGGCCTGCGCGAGATAGGGGCCGTCCGGCACGCCAATCACCGGCTGGCGTCCCGCCTGCGAGGCATGTGCGACGGCTCCCCAGCCATCGAGCAGCACGGAAGCGACGAGGCTGAGGCCGGCGGCGTCACGCGCGAACGTGCCGACATGGTCGACGCTCTGTGAGTAGGCGATCACGCCGTCGGTCGGGATGCGACCGTAGCTCGGCTTGAAGCCGGCCACCCCGCAGAACGCGGCCGGGCGGATCACCGAACCGACAGTCTGCGAACCGAGCGCGAGCGGTGCGAACTCGGCCGCGACAGCGGCGGCCGAGCCGCTCGATGAGCCGCCGGGCGTGTGGGCGAGGTTGCGAGGGTTACGCGTCGCACCCGGCTCGAAGTACGCGAACTCCGTCGTCACGGCCTTGCCGATGATCAGCGCGCCCACCTCGCGCAGTCGCGCCACGGAGGTGGCTTCGGGGCCCTCGAAGAGGTCGGGAGGCAGCGCGGATCCTCCGCGGGTCACGAAGCCATCGACGTTGAAGATGTCCTTCACCGCCACCGGCACGCCGTAGAGCGGGGGCCGCGCGGCGGGGTCGGGAAAGATGCGCTCTAGCTCGAACGCCTCCTGCTGCAGTCGGCCTCGACGGTCCGACTCCGGCAAGAGTGCGAGCACGCGCGCGTTCTCCTGCTCGATGCGCGCGCAGACTTCGTCGGCGTAGGCGGTCGGCGTGACGCCACCGCTACGCAGCGCCTCGGCGAGCGCGTGCAGGCCCGACGGCGCGCTCATGCAGCGAGCCGCCTGTCATGGCGGTCGCGGAGCGCGTCGAGTCGATCTGGGGTCATTGCTGTTGGTATCAGCCTTAGATCACTGCGTTGTCGCGCAGCGCGCTGATTTGATCCCAGTCGTAGCCGAGCTCCAGTAACGTCTCTTCCGTGTGCTGTCCCAGCTCCGGCGCTGGGCCCTGCACACCGCCCGGCGTCTCGCTGAAGCTCACCGGCACACCGACGGCGCGATGACCCTCGAACGAGGGGTGATCGAGGTCTACGAGGTAGTCGTTCGCCCAGATCTGCTCGTCGTCGACGGCCTCGGCGTAATCGTAGATCGGCCCGCACGGCACCTCCGCCTCACGCAGCGCGTCCATCCAGTGGTCGCGGGGCTTCGCCTTGAAGGCCGCGCCCAGCTCGTCGAGCAGCCACGCCGCGTTCTCGAAGCGCGCGAACGGCTCTGCGCAGCGTTCGTCCGTCAGCAAGTCGGGGCGCTCGAGCGCAGCGCAAAGGCCGTCCCAGAACTTCGGCGTGAGCACGCCGATCGTGAACCATCCGCCGTCCGAACCCTGGTAGTAGGTGAACGTGGGGTTGCCGCGCGGGCCTCGGTTGAACTGCTCGCCGGTGTGCAGGAACGAGGTGAAGCTCAGCGTCTGCAACGTCACCATCGCGCCCAGCTGAGAGATGTCGACCTTCTGGCCGACACCGTGGCGCTCGCGCGCAACGATCGCGGTCATGATGCCGTACGCGAAGACCATGCTCCCGACCTGATCCGCCAGCCCCCAGTTGATCTGGATCGGTTCCGCATCGGGGCCCCCGCCCTGCGAGAGCATCGCGCCGGACATGCCCTGCGCGACGATGTCGAACGAGCCCTTGTCCGCCCACGGGCCGGTCGGGCCGAAGCCGCTGTTCACCGCGTAGATCAGGCGAGGGTTGACCTTCTTCAGGTCCTCGTAGCCGAGCTGCAGGCTGTCCATCAGGCCGGGCTTGAAGTTCTCCGTCACGACATCGGCCTGCTCCACGAGCTGGTGGATGATCTTGCGACCTTCCTCCCCGCCGAAATCGAGCGTGATGCTCTTCTTGCCGCGGTCAAGCGCTTCGAAGTAGCCGCTGAAGCCATCCGGACGGCGGCCCAGCGCACGGCCGGGGTCACCGGAGCCCGGGCGCTCCACCTTCAGCACGTCCGCGCCCATGTCTGAGAGCATCACGGTGGCGTGCGGCCCGTTCTGGAATCTCGTGAAGTCCAGAACTCTGATTCCTTCGAGTGGTGCTGGCATCGACCCCTCCGGTCTGCGCCGGTCTACGCCCGGCCTCGCCCCGCGATAATACCCGCGACCTACCCCGATCGGCACACGCGAGCTGGCTCGGCTCCCCGAATCGGGAGCTGCGGCGTACTCACTCTCGGTCACATCGGTACGAAACGAACGGGTGCTTGGCCGCCTGATTCGCCTACTCGGCGGCCCCGCTTACCTCGCTCTGCCAGTCGACATCGTGCAGCGTGAACGTGCCTTCCAGCCCCTTCAATGGCACCGGCTCACGAGCGACGAAGCGGAACTCGCCGGACGACTCCACGAGCTGGCGCAACAGCGAGGAGACGACGATCTCCGCCCCGTGCGCTTCCTCCGCAACGCGAGCAGCGAAGTTCACGTGCCCGCCAAAGAAGTCGTCACGTTCACGGATCGACTCCCCGGTGTGCATGCCGATGCGCACGCGGATCGGCGTCTCCGCCATCTCATTGCGCACCTCCAGCAGCTCCTGCATCCCGATCGCACTGCGCACCGCGGAGGCGGCACTGCCGAAGGCGACCATGAAGCCCTCGCCCTGGTTCTTCACCTCGAAGCCGCCGTGACGCGCGAATTCGCCGCACACGAGGTCGTTGTGCTCGTGCAGCAGGCTCATCCACGCCTGGTCACCGATCTCGGCGTTGAGCCGGGTCGAGGCCTCGATGTCGCTGATCAGCAGCGTCACAGTGCCGCTGAGCGCGACGAAGGGCGCGATGTTCAACCGCTCCGCCAGCACCTTCGCGACGACGGCCTCCACCGAGGGCCTCCCTCGCGAGCTTCGTTTCTACGTGGTCGGTGGCCCGAGCCGAAGAGGCCGCGCAGGTAACGCCCGGCACCACGGCCACCCGGCGTCTGCGCCACCGCGCCAACCGCCTCGACAGCCCTCGTCAGCAGCTCGCTCGTGGGGGCGGCGGGAGTGCGGCCGCCCGCGACACTACCCGGCGCCTCCGGTCCGGCGGCGCGGTCCACCGCCTCCATATAGGTCTTCGCGTCCTCGTTGCCGGGGTCGAGCGCGAGCACCGCTCGGCAGCGCGCGCACGGTCGCCCACTCGTTCTGGGCGAGTGCTTCTTCGGCCGCATCGAGCCGCCGGTCAAGTTGCCGCTGGACTCGTTCACTGACCATAACGACCGCGATGATACCTCGATCCTTCCACGCGCCAGAACGCCGCTCCCACGGAGGGCACACCTATGAGAATGCGCGCGCGGCGTCTCTAGTTAACAGAAGGACGGAGGAACGTGGGAGAGCGCTGCTAGCGGCTTCCCGCGCGCTGCTTGAACGGGTCGCCAATGCGTTCCTGCTTGTCACCACAGTCGGAGCAGATTACGGACTTGCTGCGGAAGGTCGACCCACCTTTGATCACGTACGTCCCGCAGAGCGCGCACTTGCCTTCGACACCTGCTTCGCCTTGCTTGTACGAGCCGATCACGGCCAGCTCGCTCTCTTCGACGGCAGGTTCGTCAGCCGCCGCCGCAGCGGCGGGAGCAGCAGCCGCTGCTGGCTCCTCGGTCGCGTCGCCCTCAGCGGCTTCCATGGAGGCAGCCGCAGGCGCGGCGGCCGGTGCGTCACCGACCTTGCCGCGGGCGGCGGCGCGGTCGTCGAACCAGAGCGCGTTGATCTCGGTGAACTTCGCCTGGTCGGCGGGCACCTCGTCGTCGGCGTAGATTGCATCGACGGGGCAGACTGGCACGCAGGCGCCGCAGTCGATGCACTCCGTCGGATCGATGTAGAGCATCAGGTCGGTGCCCTCTTCGAACTGGATGCAATCGACCGGGCACACCTCGACGCAGGACTGATCCTGCTCATTGATACACGCCTGAGTGATCACATAGGTCACGGGGTCGCCCTCCCTCGATCTGGCTTCGTGCCGGGCTGTATGCCAGCCTATCGGCCGCGTCGGGGTGCGTCTATCCGCACCGAGACTGACCGAGGGTTGCTATCATCCCGCAGCCGCCCGGCCGGGCAGCGCGGCCGCATGCCGTTGCGCCCGAGCAGTCGAGGAGCCAGCCATGACCGAGATCGCCCTCAAGCGCACTATCGACCTCGCCGCCATGATCCGCGACCGCGAGATCGGTTCGCGGGAGCTGCTCGACCACTACCTGGATCGCGTCGAACGCTTCAACCCCACGCTCAATGCGATCGTCGCGATGGACATCGAAGGTGCGCGCCAGCGCGCCGACGAGGCCGACGCGGCGCTCGCGAGGGGTGAGAACTGGGGTCCGCTGCACGGCCTGCCGACGACGATCAAGGAGCTGTTCGAGGTCGCAGGCTTCCCCTGGACCGCCGGCGACCCCCAGTTCGCCGAGCGCATCGCCAAGGCCAATGTCCCTGCCGTGCAGCGGATCATCGATGCCGGCGCCGTGATCTTTGGTCTCACGAACTCCCCGCTAATCGGCATGGACGTGCAGACCTACAACGAGGTCTACGGCACGACGAACAACCCATGGGACACCGACCGCTCGCCGGGCGGCTCCTCCGGCGGCACCGCGGTTGCGCTCTCCACCGGCATGACGGGGCTCGACATCGGCAGCGACATCGGCGGGTCGATCCGCAACCCGGCGCACTACTCCGGCATCTACGGGCACAAGCCCACCTTCGGGATCGTCCCGCGGCAGCGACTCCAGCCGCCGGGGTTGATGGGCGTCGGCGACCTCTCGGTCGTCGGGCCGCTCGCCCGCAGCGCGGAGGACCTCGACTTCGGACTCTCGATCATCGCGGGACCGGAGCGCGATCGTGCGTCGGCGTGGAGCCTCGACCTGCCCGCCCCGCGCCACGACTCGCTGAAGTCGTATCGCGTCGCCGCCTGGCTCGATGACCCGTACGCGCCGGTCGACAGCGCCGTCCTCGATCGGCTGCACGCGACCGTCGAGGCGCTGCGCGGCGCGGGTGTCGAGGTCGATGAGCAGGCGAGGCCGGAGATCGACTTCGCGGAGACGGACCGCGTCTACCGCTCGCTGCTCGCCTCCACAGGCGCTCGCGGCCTCTCGGAAGAAGGCTTCGCTCCGATCGCGGAGGTAGAGGACGAAGTGGCATGGGAGGACGCAGACGAGCCCCCCACCGAGCAACGCACACCCGCGCTGCGCTACCGCGAATGGCTGCACCTGAACGAGGCACGCGAACAACTGCGCGCCCGCTGGCAGCAGTTCTTCGAGAGCTACGACGTGCTGCTGATGCCGGTCACGCCCGTGACCGCGATCCCGCACGACCACGGCGAGCGCCAGCCCCTGCACAACCGCGGCGCCACCGGCACGTACCGTACGATCAGCGTCAACGGTGAGCAGCGCCCGTACAATGACCAGCTCTCGTGGGTGGGGTTGATCACGATGGTCTACCTGCCGGCCTCCGTCGCGCCGGTCGGGTTGAGCGCCGATGGGCTGCCGGTCGGCGTCCAGATCGTCGCGCCCTACCTCGAAGATCGCACCGCGATCGACTTCGCGAAGCGGCTCGGCGAGGTGATCGGCGGCTACCAGCCTCCTCCCGGGTACGAGTAGCCCTTGGCGAGCCTCGGCGTCTCGCCAAGGCTCGCGTCGACTAGACGCCACCGCCCTCCGACGGCTCGCCATGCGTAACCGGCAGTCCGAGCAGGCCATGGTGGTGGCGCGCCAGTACCCGCACGCCGCCGATCGAGAGCACGAGACCAATGACGGCGTACGCGATCAACGCTGGATCGTCGTGCAGCTGGTCGAGGAAGATCACGGTAGTCACGACCTCGACCGCCGCCATCACGCCGCCGAAGGCGACCAGCCGCTCCTCGCGCAGCACGGAGACGAACCACGTGCCCAGCGGTGCGCTCCACACAACGACAGGGATCGCCGCAAGCCGGAGGCCGAAGAGGTCGTACTGCCGCGCCGGTAGCGGATCAACGGCCGCGCCGCCGACACTCGCCGCCTCGCCAGTGGCAGCGAAGCCAATATCGAGCTGCCCGTCGGCGACACCGAGCATCGCGAGCCCGAGCATCGCGAGCCCGAGCATCGAGACGCCCGCCATGGTGACGACCGCCGTCGGCACACCCACCCGCGGGTGCAGGCCACAGAGCACGACGCCTAAGGAGAAGACCAGCAGGTTCGCCCCGGTCCCGATCAGCGAGGAGACGACTCCCCCGATCGGCCGGGCGATGCAGAGGCCACAGAACACCCGCCAATTCCAGACGGGGATCCGCTCCGTGCCTCGCTGCAGCGACCGTAGCGAGAGCAGGACGATGTACGACATCGCCGCCAGCAGCAGCGTGAACGCTACCTTCACGTAGGCGACGGGGATCGTCGGGCTCCTGAACCGCGTCTCCCCGTCTCCGGCGAGCAGCTGGGCGGCGACGAACCCGACGGCCGCGGCGGAGAGCCCAACGACCACGCCGCGACCCTCGATCGGACGACGGGCGAGCAGGATCGTTACCGCCGCCGCACCCAACCCGACCGCCTGGATCGCGAGCGAGAAGGTGCGCGCGACCGGTGCGGAGATGTCGAGCAGTTTCGTGAAGACGGAAAACGCGACGGCGCCGCCACCGAGCGGGGTCGATCCCCCGATGAAGCTCCCGGAGACCATCGTCAGCGCTGCGCGCCAGTGGTCGGCGACCCGCTCCTCGTGACCGGCCAGCAGCACCCACGCCAGCCAGCCTGCGGTGGCGAGCGCGGGTAGAACGTAGATCGCGACTCGCCTCGCAGTAGGGCGGTGCGGCTGGCGCAGGCGGTCGCTTAACGGTCCCCTCCGTCGCGTTCGGGCTCGATCGCTACCTGACGATCGTCGTCATTGTGAAGCAGCGGATCAGATTTCTGACAGTGAGACCGCGCACATAGTGGGTCAACCGCTATATCCTAGTGCGGTAACGGGAACGCTCAGGTTGAGATCGCCCGACTAGTTGGAGCGAACATTTGACCAAGAGCATCTACGTGGGGAACCTCCCCTTCACCGCCAGTGACAGCGAAGTGCGTGACGCCTTCGCCGCCCACGGCAATGTGATCAACGTCAGCCTCCCGACCGACCGTGAAACCGGTCGACCGCGAGGTTTCGGTTTCGTCGAGATGGACGACGCCGACGCCGAGAAGGCGATCAGCGCACTGGACGGTACCGACTTCGGTGGCCGCTCGCTGCGCGTCAACGAGGCTCGCAGCCGCGACGATCGTCCGCCCAGGCGCTAACCACCACCGGCCGCCAGTGGGCAGCCACTTACCCAGAACGGCCCCGCGAACCGCGGGGCCGTTCGTGCGTCTGCCCTTCGGGGGCTCGCTCAACAGGCGCGCAGCGCCGCCACTTGCTGACTTTGACGGCAACTTCTGACACATCGCTAGCCAGCCGCGATATCCTATTATGGCAACATTTGAGCGCTCGGGTTGAGATCGCCCGACTAACGTTGGAGCGAGTCTTGACCAAGAGCATTTACGTCGGGAACCTTCCCTTTACAGCAAGCGATGGCGAAGTCCGAGACTTCTTCGCCGCCTACGGCAGCGTGATCAATGTCAGCCTCCCGACCGACCGTGAGACCGGTCGTCCGCGAGGCTTCGCCTTCGTCGAGATGGACGATGGCGACGCGGACAGCGCGATCAACGCGTTGGACGGCGCGGTCCTCGGCGGCCGCACCCTGCGCGTGAACGAAGCACGCAGCCGTGACGCCGGCCCACCACGCGGTGATCACGGTGGCCCCCCGCGAGGGGCACCGAGCGCCCCGCCCCCACCTCGACCGGTGGAACTGGAGGTCGGGCAGCAGGCCCCAGACTTCACGCTGGCGGACGAAGAGAACAGGCAGATCACGCTCTCCGACATGCGAGGCTCCCTGATCGTGCTGCTGTTCTACGCCTTCGACTTCTCCGGCATCTGCCAGGCGGAACTCTGCGATGTCCGCGACAACTACTCGTCGTGGCAGGCCGCGGGGGCGCACGTCTACGGCGTCAGCCGCGACAGTCGCTTTGCGCACGCCGCGTTCAAGGAGCAGCAGAACTTCAGCCACTCCCTGCTCGCCGACGTGAAGGGCGATGTCGCCCGCGCGTACGGCACGTGGAACGACCAGGTCGGCGCCGCTGAGCGGTTGACCGTCGTGATCGACCGCGAGGGCAAGGTCGCGCACATGCAGAAGAACGCGATCCCCGACCAGCGTGACCATTCAGCCGTTGAGGGTGCGATCTCCGCGATCGTCTAACCTCAGCCACCCTGAAACAGAAGAAGGCCCCGCTCACGCGGGGCCTTCTTTGTGTGATCGTGCCCGACGCTAGGCGAATCCCTCCGCCGGCTCCTGCCCCTCCGGCCACTCTGGTCGCCCCTGGAAGAAGCGTTCGTGCCCGTACATCTGGTCCCGGAGATCGTCCGGCACGCGGGAGAAGAAGCCACTCTCGCCGAACTGCGATCGGTGCATCGAGGATGCCCGGCGCTTCATGTCAATGTAGCGCCGCGTGTCGACGGTGACGCTGGCCGGCGTCTCGGGCCGCTTCAGCATCTCGTCCAGTCGCTCGCGCATGTCGTCGGCGATCGGCTCTTCCAGCAGCCCACGCTTCTCCATCTCCAGCCGCACGACCGCGAACTGACGCATCGTGCGAGCGTCCCAGTAGAGCCGTTCCGGCTCCCACGCCTCGCCGTTGTCGAGATACGCCTCGGGATCGCCGCAGGCGTCGAAGGCCGCGATCGTGTGGGTGTGGGCCGCGACGTGGTCCGGGTGCCCGTAGCCCCCGTCGGCCTGCCAGGTGAAGACGTAGTGCGGCCGCACATCGCGCATGATCTCGATGATCGCGGCGACCGCCACCTCCGGCGACTGCTGGTGGAAGCAACGTTCGTCGTCGTTCTCAGGGGTGCCGTCCATGCCGCTATCGCGGAATGGCAAGAAGCGCACGTCAGCGAGGCCGATCTGCGCCATCGAGGCGCGCAGTTCCAGCTCCCGGGTGTAGCCGAGCGTCTCCGGCGTCGAGAGCGACTCGTCGCTGATCTCGCCCACCTCGCCGCGTGTCGCGCAGACCAGGGTGACGTCGTTGCCGGCATCGAGGAAGGCGGCGAGTGTTCCCGTCACTTGTCCCTCGTCGTCGGGATGGCCGTAGACCGCCATCACCCGTTTGCCCGCAACCCCTACCGGGTTATCCGCCGAGACCATGCGCCACTCCCACCGCTCGCTGGTACGTTGTCGCGCACATTGTCACGCGGCGGGCGGGCGCTGGCGAATGAATGCGGTCTCGCAGTCCTCAGCCGCAGTGCAGTAGCGCGATGCCACCCGAGCCCAACAGAAGCGGGGCGACAAGAGGTAGGCCCGTCGCGATCACGGCGAGTCCGCCGATCGATGCCGCCAGTCCGACGTGCCAGCCGCGAGAGTGCGAACAACGCAGGTGCCAACCCTGAGCGTGCCGCGCTGCTCTCCGCGAGGCCTCGATGCGCGCTCGGTGCCGCTCGCCAGCGAGTGCGATTCCACGTTCAGAGAGATCGATCATCGGAACCATCCACTCACTTATCGCCGGTTACTATTGAGTCACCAGTAATATTCTATTTACTGGTAGTGCCGTCAACCATCCATTACCACTTTGCTGGTTACTGATGATAGGATGCGTCAGTGGAAGAACAATCGCTGGAGACGCTCCGCGCCTTCATGAACAGCCACCATAACGACGGCATCGACGACTTCTTTGCGTCGCCGGCTGTGGCTACGCAGCAACTCTCCGACATCGGTCTCGCGACCTCACGCCGCAGCCTCACGCAGCAGGAGACCGTGCTACTGCGTCGCGTCCGAGACGCGCTCAACGGGCTGATCGCGGGTTCCTACGTCTCGGAGCACGTCGATTTCGATCAAGTCGCTGGGGAACTGCCGTTGCGGCTCCGGCTCGACAGCGAGGGGCAGTGCACGGAACTCGATGGTGCGACCGGCGGCATCCCCGGTGTCGCGGCGCGCATGCTCGGCCTGGCCCATGATGCAATGTCGGATGGGACATGGGGCCGGCTCACGACCTGTGCGAACAAGGACGACTGCTCGTGGGTATTCCTCGACCGCTCGAAGAACCACTCGCGGGTCTGGTGCGACATGACCACATGTGGCGCCCAGGCGAAGTCGCGGGCGTTCCGCGAGCGGGAGCGCGCGAAGCGGCAGACCCGTCCCGGATAGCACCGACCTCGTGCGGGAGGCGCTGGAGCGCCTCCCCGCCTCGCTGGCGATCGATGCCGCTGCTGCGGTCGTGACGCCACTCGACGGGCTGACCAACCGCAACTACCGCATCGACGCGGAGCGCACCGAGGGTGGCGACGGTCGCTACGTGCTGCGACTGGCCGGGCCGGGAACGAGCCGCTACATCGACCGCGAGCAGGAAGCACAGCACGCCCGCGCCGCGCACGCCGCCGGTCTTGCCCCTACCCTGCTCTTCGCCGATCCGGACGCGGGGACGATGCTCACGCAGTACCTCGCGCTGCCAGCGGTCACGGGCGAGGCGATCCGTGCCGACGCGGAACAGCAACGCCGCTGCGCGCTCGCGTTGCGACGGTTGCACGCCTCGCCACCGTTCGAGGGCCGCTTCGACCCCTTCGAGCGCATCGACCGCCACCTCGCCGTCCTCGCCACGCTCGACGCCGCGCCACCGGCCGAGCTGCTTGCCGTGCAGCGCGACGTGGAGGCGCTGCACGCGCTCGTTACGACCGGGGAGGCCCGCTCCTGTCACGTCGATACGTACTGCGAGAACTTCCTCGACGATGGGCAGCACACGATGCTGCTGGACTGGGAGTACGCGGGCACCGGCGACCCCGTCTGGGACCTCGCTGACCTCTCACGCGAGAACGGGCTGGGTGCCGAGGCCGACTCGCAGCTGCTGAGCGCCTACGCAGACGGCGAACCCGCGCCATCGCTGCAGGCGCGCTTCGAGGCGTATAAGCCGCTCTGCGATCTGTTCTGGGCCTCGTGGTGTCAGATCCAGGTGGCCGTGGGGAACGACACCTCCAACTGGGCGACGGACTCAGCGCGAAGGCTGGCGGCCGCCGAGGCGTCGCTCGGGTCGGCAGGCTTCGGCGCGTTGGTCGCGACCGCGACGGTCAGGCGCTGACCTCGCAGCACTCGCCGTGGCGCATCGCCCAGATCGCCAGGCCGTGGAGTGTCCGCGTCTGGGTGCTGGCGTGCATGTTCTCGATGTGCATGCGGACCGTGTTCACGGAGATGTGCAGCGTGTCCGCGACCTCCTGCACCGTGACGCCGTCCAACAGCCGTTAAAGTACCTGGCGCTGGCGAGGCGTGATCGATGCGTGCCGTCCGGGCCAGTCGAGCTGCTCCGGGGCCACGGGGTCGAGCGTCGCGATCGCGCCCGCGGACTCACCCGCCGCCACGATGCCAACCACGCGCAGCCGGACATCGACGCCGGTGCGATCCTTCCGCACCAGCGGCAACTCCGCCTCGCACGCCTTGGAGGTCGCCGCAAGCACGTCCACGCCGGGAACTGGTGAGTTCGCCGCGGTTGTCGCCGGCGGCGACGTCGCGACGACCAACGTCTCGATGAGCGGCACGACGGTCACGCTGACGCTCGCTTCGGCTGTCACCAACGGGCAGGTCGTCACGCTCGGCTACACGAAGGCTGACAGCCCGATCCGGACGTCGCCGGGAACGACGCGGCGAACCTAGTTGCTCAGGCAATCACGAACAACACCCCCGCACCGACGCCAGCGCCAACTCCGTCGCCTACGCCGGCTCCGACGCCCGCTCCGCCGGCGCCACGACCGCCGCCGCCCAACCCCGTCCCGACAGCGAGCCCCTCGGCCACTCCCACCGCGACTGCAACTGCGACCGCCACTCCTACTTCAACCTCGTCCGTCGAGGCCGGGAACGTCGACCACCCGCTCGTCAACGTCGAGCAGGCGAGCACGACAGCGGTTGTGCCGACCTCGATCAGCACGACAGCGACGGAGGGCAGCGCCTCGCTGGAGGCGTCGACGGGCGCCGTGCCGACCGGCTCCGTACTGACTGTCGCGGCCGTTTCGGAGGTCGCGGTACTGGAAGCCGTGACCTCGACGCCGCTCGGCTCGTCGCTGGCCGTCGCTTTCGTGCTGACAGCGGCCGATGACGGCGGACAGAAGATCCTCGCATTCAACGCACCGCTGACTCTGGAGATCCGCGCAGAGGCATCAGCCTTCGTGACGCAGCCGGCAGAGGCGCGACTCGCCCTCGTACGCTGGGACGGCGCGCAGTGGGTCTCGCAGCAGGCGGACGTGACTCGGGCCGGGGATGGCTCCGTCACGGCCCGGGCCTCGGCCAGCAGCTTCTCGCTGTGGGCGATCATGGTGCAGCCCGAGGATCCGGTCTTCGGGGTGAAACGGCCGCTCGGCGGGCTGGCGCTGCTGGCCTGGCGCGGGATCCCCGGCACCCCCGCAGGCGTAGCGTCAGGGTTGATCGACAATATCTCGACGATGTTCCAATTTGATGTGCCGACCCAGCGCTGGTCGAGCTACGTGATCGGTGCGCCGGCGGGCGTGAATCAGAATTTCCTGACCACCAGCGGAGGCGTCGTGACCGTCCGGGCGCACGGCACACTCACCAGCGCACCGACTCCGACACCCACAGCGCCGACGCCAACCCCGACGCCCACAAACGTGGTTGTTCCACGACGAACGGTGAACGTGCTGCCTGGCGAGGATCTGGCGGGGGTCGCATTCCGCGTCAATGTCAGCTTCGGCCTGCTCGCCGCGCTCAACGGGTTGACCGGACCCGGCTACACGATTCAACCCGGACAGTTGCTCTTCATCGAGGAACCGCTACAGCAGACGGTGACGGTGCAACCGGGTGAGGCGCTGACCGATGTCGCGCTGCGCACGAACGTCAGCTTCGACCTGCTCGCCTCGCTCAACGGGCTGACTGCGCCTCTCTACACGATCGTGCCCGGGCAGGTGCTCTTCACCGAGGCGCCACCTCCGTAGCGCGCAGGGTAGACTGCAAGCCTCCGAAGGAGGCCCGACATCGACTTCCAATTCAGCGCCGATCAGCAGGCGTTCCGCGCCCAGGTCAAAGACTTCCTCGCCGAGACCCTGACCGAAGAGTTCTGGGCGCGTAACCGCGGACGCGAGTCGATGCCGGAGTTCAGCCGCCTGGCCGGAGAGCGAGGCTGGCTCGCCGTCGCCTGGCCGGAGGAATACGGCGGCGCGGGCTTCAGCTTCTTTGAGCAGATGATCTACATGGAGGAGATGGCGGAGGCAGGCGCGCCGCAGGAGCACCATCGCCGTGCCGTACAGCAGGTCGGCCCCTCGATCATCCTCTCCGGCTCGGACGAGCAGAAGCAGGAGTTCCTCCCTCGCATCGCCAGCGGGGAGATCTCGTTCGCGATGGGCCTCTCCGAACCGAACGCGGGATCGGACCTCGCAGCCGTGCAGGCCGAAGCGAAGCGGGACGGCGACGAGTTCGTACTCAGCGGACACAAACTGTTCACCAGCGGTGCGCACTACTCCGACTACCTCTGGGCCGTCACCCGCACCGATCCGGACGCGCCGAAGCATCGCGGCATTTCGATGATGATCGTCCCGCTCGATGCCCCCGGCGTGACGGTCCAGCCGCTGCTCGACATGCTGGGCCGCCACCACATCAACGAGGTGTTCCTGGATGAGGTGCGCATCCCGGCCGCGAACCTCGTCGGCGACGAAAACCGCGGCTGGTACGTGAACGCCACGACGATGGACTTCGAGCGCTCCGGCATCTCCCGCATCGCCGGGCTGCGGCGGTCGCGGAGCCGCGCGATCGAGGAGATCAAGACGACGCCGGAGGCGCGCGAACAGCTCGGCTACCCGGCACGGCGCACCCGCATCGCTGACCTCGCGATCGCGATCGAGGTCTCGCAGTGGCTCGCCTATCGCGTGACGTGGATGCAGGCGTCCGGGCTGATGCCCAACTACGAGGTCTCCATCACGAAGGTGCTCGCCACGGAGGCGGGACAGGCGCTCTCAGCGGAGATGGTCGGCTACCACGGGCCGCGCGCCTGGATACTGCCAGAGGGCGACTCCCCGGCCGACATCGGCGGGCCGGGCGGAAACTGGGGCTCCAGCGTCGTCGGCGGCATCCCCGCCACGATCGCGCAGGGTTCGAACGAGATTCAACGCAACGTGATCGCCACTCGCGGTCTCGGATTGCCGAGGGGCTAACCGCATGACCGGACCGTTCGATGGCCTCAAGGTCGTGGAGTTCGGCCGCTTCATCGCGGTCCCGTTCTGCGCGCAACTGCTGCGCGACGGCGGTGCCGACGTAATCAAGGTCGAACCGATCAGCGGCGACGAGAGCCGTCGCAATGGCCAGATCATTGAAGGTGAAGGCCGGCAGTTCGTGAACAAGAACCGGGGCAAGCGGTCGCTCTCGGTGAACCTCCGCGACGGGACGGTGCGCGACGCGGTCAAGACACTCGTTCACCGCGCGGACATCGTGCTCGCGAACTTTCGCCCCGGCCTCGCAAAGGGCTTCGGCCTCGACTACGACTCCGTCTCGGCGGTCAACCCGCGGGTGATCTACGCGGAGAACACCGGCTACGGGCTGAAGGGCCCGCTGGCCAACGACCCGGGCATCGACATCGCGTTGCAGGCCTACTCCGGCATCGCTCAGTTCCACGCGGACGGGCCCGTGCCGCAACCGAACCCGTTGATCGACTACGGCGCCGCCCTGCTGATGGCATGGGGTGTCTCGACAGCGCTCTACCACCGAGAGCGCAGCGGTGCTGGTCAGAAGCTCGACATCGCTCTGCTGCAGGCGGCGCTCGTGCTCCAGAACAACAACATCCAGCACATCGACGCGATCGATGGTGGCCGCCTTGAGTTCGTGGAGTACCTGAAGACCGCCTTCGCCGAGGGCAAGACCTGGGCGGAGGTGCTGGAGCGCCGTGCCAGCGGCAACGCGTTCGCGATGATGCGCGCGTACTACGGCTTCCACCGCACCTCGGACGGCACGATCGCCATCGGTGGTGGCAGCCTGGGCATTCGCCAGCGCATCGTCGAGGCGCTGGGCCTCGAAGACCGCTGGGTCACCGAGCCCGGTTGGCTCCCGGACGATGCGCAGGCACACGCAGAGCAGGTGCTGGAGCAGGTCTCGTCGGCCTTCGCCTCGAAGACGATCGCACAGTGGATGGTCGAGCTGCACGAGGCGGGGATTCCGGCCTCCCCGGTGCGCACGCTCGAGCAGCTGATTGATAACGAGCAGGTAGTGGCGAACGACTTCGTCGTGCGTCTCGAACACGAGCTGCTGGGGGGCTACACCGTGACCGCACCACCCGTGAAGTTCAGCGAGACGCCGCTCTCGGCGAAGGACCCATCGCCCGTGCTGGGCAAGCACACGCGCGAGATTCTGATCGAGGCCGGCCTCGGTGACGCTGCGGTCGATCAACTTGTCGCGGCGGGCAACGTGCGGGAGCCATCGTGAGCCGCGCACTCGTCGTCGGCGGGACGGGGCCAACCGGCCCGTACATCGTCGACGCGCTACTCGCGGACGGCTACGAGGTGGTGATCTACCACTCCGGCGCGCACGAGGCGGAGTTCAGCGCCGAGATCGAGCATCGCCACGGGGACGCCCGCGACGCGGATAACATCGCCGCGACGCTGGGCGACGAGCGCTGGGACATCGCGGTCTGCACGTCCGGCCGCCTGCGCGCGCTTGCTGAGCACCTCGCCGGTAAGACCGATCGCCTCATCGGCATCACGGGGCAGCCCGTCTACGCCGGCTCCACGCGGCCCACGCCACGAGGCAAGATGCCGCTGCCCGTACCGGAGGACGCCGACCGCCAGTCCGATGCGGAGGGCTACACCGGCCGCGTCGCCGTGGGCGAAGACCAGCTCTTCGAGCAGCACGCGAAGGGCGACTTCGAATCCGTGATCGTCCGCTACCCCGGCATCTTCGGACCGCGCGCTCCGATGAACCACGAGTGGGCCGTCGTGCGTCGCATCGTCGACAAGCGCCCGTTCATGCTGATGCCCCATGACGGCATGTCCTACTTCCAGCGCGGCTACGCGGAGAACGTGGGGCGGCTCGTCTACCTCACCGCCACGCACCCGGCCGCCGCCGGCGAGGCGTTCAACGCTGGCGACGAGCGCGTGATGACCAGCCGCCACGTTGCAGTCGCAATCGCCGATGAATTGAACTCGGACATCGAGCTGCTGGGTGTCCCGACAGAGCTCTGCCGCGGCGTCTACCCGCTGGCGGAGAAGTCCTGCATCGTGCTCGACATGTCGAAGGCGCGCGAGCTGCTTGGCTATCGCGATGTCGTCGACGTCGAGGCGGCGACGCGGCTGACCGCGCGTTGGCTGGTCGAGAACCCACCGGACGAGGACGACCTCCGGCCCGCCGGACACGGGCGTTTCGACTACGAACGTGAAGACCGCATCGCCGCGGCTTGGCGCAAGTCCTACGAGGCGATCACGGCGGAGTTAGACGAGTCTGAGGCCTAGTCCGCCGACTCGGCCCGGGCCGCTGCCTAGTGCGGAAGCCCATCGATCGCTGCCGAGGCGTCCGCGACCAGCTTCTCCATCACCTCGGCGACACTCTGCTCCTCGTTGAACCACGCGATGCCCTGCCCGGCCGGGTGGTGGACCAACTCCTCGACCTGGTGACGTGAGACGGCACCCAGCAGGTCGCCGATCAGGATGTCCTGTAGCGGCATCTTCAGCGGCGTCGGCGCGTCGTCCGCCTCCCACTCGTCGGTCCACTTGCTGCGCACCACACGAAGCGTCTTGCCGCTGTCGGAGCGCGTGATCACGGTGTCGCTCGACTGGGCGGCGGCCAGCTGCTTGCGAGCGACGTCATCGACGTCCGACTCATTCGTCTGCAGCCACGCTGTTCCCATCCACACGCCGACGGCACCGAGTGCCAGCGAGGCGGCGATGTGCTGCCCGGTCGCGACTCCACCGGCGGCAACCACCGGAATGTCGCCCGCGACCGCGACGATCTGCGGTACGAGCGAGAAGGTGCCGATGTTGCCGGTATGCGCGCCCGCGTCGTAGCCCTGCGCCACAAGAATCTCGGCACCCGCCTCGATCGCTCGCGTCGCGTGCTTCGGCTGTCCGACGAGCGAGACCAGCGTCTTGCCTCGCTTCTTCGCCTCGGCAATGAACTCCGGGGGGCTGCCGACACCCATCGCGAAGATGTCCGCGTCCGAATCGAGCACGACGTCCACCTGACGCTGCGCGGTCTCCTCCGAACGCACAAAGCGCGAGCGCCCGCCCGCCTGACCATCGTTCGGCACGTCGTACTTCTCCCAGAGGTGGTCGACGAACGCGCGGTGCCCGTCCGGCAACAGCGCCTCGATCTCTTCCCTGTTATTTTTTGCGGGCATGCCCTGAGGCAGCACGAGGTCGATACCAAACGGCCGGCCGTTGACGCGCGACGCAATGTCCTTCAGACCCTCGGAGATCTCGTCCGGCGTATTGCGCGTCGCGCCCCAGATGCCGATGCCACCGGCTTCGCAGACGGCCACCACGGCGTCGCGACTGTGCGTGAAGCCGAAGATCGGAACTTCGACGCCGAAGCGGTCGCAGATCGAAGTGTGCAGTTTCTGGCTGGTGGTCATCTGGGCCTCCTTGAGTCGGTAGAGTGAGCCAGCGCATAGCTTACGCCTCGATCACTCGCGTGCCGACTCGGCCAGACTGGAGCGCAGATGACACGCCGAATCTCGATCAGCCTTCCGTGGAATCCCGGCGACGCGACAGAGATCTTCGAACGCGCTCACAACGCTGACGAATCTGGCGTCGACACGATCTGGATGAACGAAGGCTTCGGCCACGACGCCTTCAGCGGCCTCACACTGCTCGCGACCCACACCTCGACCGCCCGAATCGGCGCGGCGATCGTCAACGCCTACTCGCGCACGCCGGGTGCGCTGGCGCAGCACTTCGCCACGATCGACCAGCTCTCGGAGGGTCGCGTGATCATCGGGCTCGGCACTAGCGGCCCCGGCGTGATCGAGCGATTCCACGGGATGCCGTTCCAGCCGGCGATCGGGCGGCTGCGCGAGGTCGTGGAGCTGCTGAGCGCGATCTGGCGGCACGAGCGAGTCACCCATCACGGGCACTGGTACGACGTCGAACGCGCGCTCGTGATGGGCGTCGATCCGGTGCAGCCGGAGCCGCCGATCTACCTCGCGACCCTGCACCCGGACAGCGTGCGCATGACCGCGGAGGTCACCGACGGTTGGTTGCCGGCGTGGATCCCCTTCGGCCGTCTGGCCTCGGAGATTACGCAGGTCCGCGAGTGGGCCAGCGAGGCGGGACGTGAGCCAAGCGCGATCACGGTGCGCGCGCCGGCCGGCGTCACCGTGTGCAACGACGCCGAGCGAGCCGAGGCGCTCAGGCGCGGCCGCAGGCAGCAGCTGGCGTTCTTCGTCGCCCGCAATGGCGATTTCTACTACCGCCAATTCGGTCGCCACGGCTTCGCCGACGAGGCGGCGGCGATCAAGCGAGCCTGGGACGATGGCGGTGCCGAGGCCGGTATCGCCGCCGTGCCCGACGACCTGCCCGGCCAGTTCGACTTCATCGGCGACACCGAGCAGTGCATCGAACGGCTCGACGAACAGAGCGAGGCGGGCGTCGACCTGCATCAGGTCTCGATCGTGGGAGACGATGCCGCGACGTGGTGCGAGACAATGCGCCGACTGGTCGGCTGAAATGACGCTCGTTTTGACGACGTTTCCGCGGGATGCTACGTTCGTTCCGCATTGCAGGAGCCACCGATGCCTTTGATTCGTCGAACGTTGGAGAGCCACGCAGTTCGTCGCGTCGCTCGATCACTCGCCGTCGCCCTCTTCGCGATTGCGGTCGGCGTGCTGCCGATGGCCGGTGGCGCAACCGCCGAGGCCAGCGCAGCCGGCGATGGTCACAACGGTGAGAACTGCAGCTACGGGCTCGACCTCTAGCGCCTCTCCCTCAGCATCAGTCCTGCACGGTCACCATCCACGCTTGATCAGCGCGTCCACTTCCGCTCGCGATGGCATCGACGCCTGCGCCCCCTCGCGGGTCGTGCTGAGCGCCGCGCACGCAACACCGAAGCGGGCAGCATCGCCAAGCGATAGGCCTTCCGCGATGGCGACGGCGAGCGCGCCAGCGAGCGCGTCCCCGGCAGCGAGCGTGGCCACCACCTCGGCGGACGGCGCGGCGATGTGCTGTGAGAGGCCGTCGCCTTCGACCCAGATGCCAAGTTCGCCAAGCGTCACAATCGCGACCGGCCCGGCCCGGTGGAGCTTCCGCGCGGCTTCGCTGGCCGAGGCCACATCAGTCACCTGCACGCCCGTCAGGTCGGCGGCCTCATGCTCGTTCGGCGTCAGGATCGTCGCCTGCGCGTGCGCGCTCTCCAGTCCCTCGCGAGTCGGCGCCGGGTCGAGCACCACGCCCACGCCGAGCTCGCGCGCGACCTCGATCGCCTCGCGCGTGACGGCCTCCGGTAGCTCCTGCTGGAGGAGCAGCAGAGTGGCACCGTCCAGCAGCGCGCGCAGACGCTCGAGCTCCTGCGCTCCGCAGCGGGCGTTCGCCCCGTAGACAGCGTTCACGTAGTTCTCGCCCTGCGCGTCGATGAAGATCGTCGCGACACCGGTGGTTGTGGAGCCGTCGATCGCGACGCCCTCCGTGCCGACGCCGGCGGAGGCCAGCGCCTCGATCATCTCCTCGCCGAAACGATCGTCGCCGACGCGCGCGATCATCTCCACGCTGCCTGCACCCTCGATCATGCGCGCCGCGGCGACGGCCTGGTTACCGCCTTTGCCGCCCGGCGTGGTGCTGAAGCGGGTGCCGAACCGCGTCTCGCCGGGCCCGGCGGGCACAGGGATCTCGACGATCAGATCCATGTTCAGGCCTCCGAAGACGACGAGGCGGCTCAGTTGACCACGCCCTCGACGACCATCGCGTCGAAGTCGGCCTGTGATACGCCCAGCAGTTCCCGCAGCACGTACTCGTTGTGCTCGCCCATCATCGGCGCACGCTCCAGCGTGTGCTCGATGCCCGCAAAGCAGATCGCATCGCGGTCGATCACCACCTCGACGTCCGGGTCGCTCGGCTGGACCACCCGCTGGTAGTGCTGCTGCAGTTGCGGATCGCGCTCCAGCGTGTCACGCAGCGACTCGACTGCAGCCGCGGCGATGCCGCGCTGCTGCAGCAGCGTCGCCAGCTTCCAGCGATCGTGCGAGGCGACCCACGAGGCGACGAGCACATCGAGCGCGTCCTCGTTCTGCTTGCGCGATGCGTGGCTCGCGAAGCGCGCTTCGCTCGCGGCCGCCGGCTCACCGACCACCTCGCAGAATGCCGCCCACTGCTCGTCATCCTCGACAGCGATCGCGCACCACTCGTCGTCGCCCTGCGTCGGGTAGACGCCGTGTGGGCTGAAGTTCGGGTCGCGGTTCATCGGGAGTGGCGGCAGCTCGCCGCTGCGCCCCCACTGCATCCAGTCGGCCCCGATCAGCGAGATCGTCGCCGAGAGCTGCGAGAGGTCGAGTTCCTGTCCCTCGCCGCTGCGATCGCGCTCCCGCAGCGCGGCGAGCACGGTGATTGCCATCAGGTATGGCGAGGTGAAGTCGGGATAGGCGACGCCGAGCCCGCGAGCCCGCCCGCCGGGGAAGCCCATCAGGCTGCTGAAGCCGGCCGCGTGCATCACGAGGTTGCCCATCGTGCGGCGCTCCGCCCACGGACCGTTGCGGCCGCAGCCCGGCATGTTCAGCAGCACGATATCGGGCTTGATCGCGCGCAGGTCGTCGTAGCCGAGGCCCATGCGCTCCAGCACGCCCGGCCGGAAGTTGTTGGTGACCACGTCGGCAGTCGCGATCAGCTCTCGGACGAGTTCGATGCCGTGCTCCGTCGTGAGGTCAAGCGTGAGCGATCGCTTGCCCGTGTTCACGTCGTTGAAGAGCGTGCCCAGGTTCTCGCTCGGAGTCCCGTCCGGGGAGACGCCGTTGCGGACGCCGTCGATGCGAGCGCGCGACTCGACCCGGATCACCTCCGCGCCGAAGTTCGCGAGGATGCGCGTGCCCAGCGGTCCGGCCAGCACCCAGCTGAAGTCCACCACGCGAACGCCCGCGAGCGGCGTCAGCAGCTCGCCGACCGGGCGCTCCGAGACCACGCTCCCGCGCGACGGGTCAGCGAGCCCATCGAGGCTGTCGAGCACCTCGTCGGTGTGCTCACCGAGGCCAGGGGCCGGCCGTATCGGCAGCTCGCCCGACATCGCGTCGACCGGGCTGCGGACGAAGCTCAACGCCTCACCGAGGGCGGCGTGGTCGACCTCGCGAAACTGCTCGTTCACGGCGAAATGCTCGGCCTCCGCCATGTCCGCCAGCGTCAAAATCGGCATCGCCAGCTGGTCGCCGGCCCACGCCTGTTCGAGGAATTCTTCGCGCGTGAGCTGGGCGGCGAGCTGCTCGACGAGCGCCGGCACGGGATTCACGCTGACATCGCCCGGTACGGCACGCGCCAGCTGCCAGTCGTCGGGGCCAAGGTCGTGCGCAATCCCCGCCGCGTCGAGCATCGAGATGAAGTGCGCGAAGCGGTCCGGCCGAGGGTTGATGAACGCCCACTTGCCGTCGGCGCAGCGATACGCACCGCTCATCCCCGGGCGGCCCGGGACGCGGCCGTTCCACGCGAGTATGTTCGGGTTCGCTGTCTGCAGCACGGCCATCAAGACCGCCTCCTGCATCGAGATATCGAGGTGGCAGCCACGCCCCCGCGGGTCGGCGTCGCGCCCGGCCAGCGCGAGCATCACGCCGGTGGCGGCGACCAGGCTCGCCATCTTGTACGCGGGGTCGGCCGCCCCGTGCGTCGGCGGGTGCTCCGGCTCGCCACTCACCCACAGCAGGCCCCCGCTCGCGCTCGCGACAAGGTCGTTCGCGGTCCGATCGACCCACTCACTATCGAGACCGAAGGGTGTCACCGAGGCGTAGATCAGTCCGGCGTGCAGCGCCCGCAGCTCGTCGTAGCCGAGGCCAAGAGGTTCCAACTCGCCCGGATGCCCGGTCTCCACGAGCACATCGGCGGTCGCGACGAGCTCGCGTAGCCGATCCGCGCCGGCGGCATCATCGAGGTCAATTGTGACGGAGCGCTTGTTCGCGTTCAGGTAGAGGTGCTGATACCCCCGCTCCGGGCCCGGCTGGTCGTCAAGGAACGGCGCCAGCCGACGAACCGCGCCACCCTGCGGCGGCTCGACGAGAATCACGTCCGCACCGAGGTCCGCGAGAATGCGCGTGGCGAAGGCGGTGCGCTCGTTGCCGAGGTCGAGCACGCGGACACCTTCGAGCGCTCGCACCTCACCCTCGGCCCTAGTCAATGTCGGCGTCCCAGCCGTAGGCGCGGCGCGCGTTCTCGCTGAAGAACAGCGGCTGCACCGCCTCGCGGAGTGCCAGCTCGTCGACCTCGTCGCGAGCGCGACCCCACGGGATCGTCGGGAACTCAGTGCCGAACATCATCTTCTCGCGCCCCCGAGTGTTGATGAACTGCGTGAGCGCCGGCGGCCAGTACTTCGGCGCCACGGAGGTGCACGCCATGTAGACATTGTCCCAGTGCGCGATCACGGAGATCGCCTCCTCCGTCCACGGCTGGCCACAGTGCGTCATGATCAGCCGCAGTTCGGGGAAGTGGAACGCCACCTCATCGAAGTGAACGGGGTTCTGCACCCAGCCCGGCAGGCGCGGCCCCGGCATGCCGGCGTTCATGCTGACGGCGATGTCGAGTTCGATCGCCTTCACGTAGAAGGGCCAATAAACGCGGTCGGTCGCCGGCAGCGTGTAGCGGAACGGCGGGATGCGCAGGCAACGCACTCCGTAGCGTTCGTGGTGCTCGACGACCTTGCGCACCTCATCCATGCCGTTCATCGGGTTGACGATCATCGCTGGCAGGATCTTGCGCGGGAAGCGGCGATGGGCCTCGCCGACCCACTCCGCGTGCTCCGGTTGCATGATGCTGATCACGACCGCGCCGACATCGACGCCATCGAGGTACGCCAGCAGCTGTTCAGGATCATCGAAACGCGGCCGGCCCTCGATGTCCTTGAAGAGATAGGCGAGCCCATCGTCGCCCTCGGGCGCGTTGAGGAACGCCGAGTTCACCAGCGCATCGATCGCGCGTACACGTTCCGCCATCGCTCGCTCCGTCCTGGCACGTTCGCGGCGCGGACAGTCGACGTCGCGCGCCCGGCCCACGAGGGAGGGCGGAGCCTATCACGAGCTTCGATGTGTGGCGGGGCCGGTGCCCATCCGGGGCTGAGGAGGGTGACGACCCCGATTAGACTTCCACCATCATCCTGACAACCGTGAATGTCTACACTTTCAAACATTCGACCGGCGATCGCTGGAGGAGGCGTGATCATGGCGAGGAATCTAGTCGTCCTCTGCGACGGCACTTTCAACGACCAATCGGATAACACCAACGTCTTCCGGCTCCAGTACGCGCTCGCGCAATCGGAGCAGCTCGCCTACTACGACGCTGGCGTTGGGATCACGGAAGAGGGGAACAGGAAGGGTCGCGTCGGTACCGCTTTCGACAACCTGATGGGCGGCGCCTTCGGATCCGGGCTCTCCCGGAACGTGCAGCAGGCCTACCGCTGAGGATGTGAGCACTACGAGGAGGGAGACGAACTCTACTTCATGGGGTTCAGCCGCGGGGCGTACACCGCTCGCTCCGTGGTCGGCATGATCCGGAAGATCGGGCTGATTCCCCCCTCCCCCGTCCACCACGTGACGCTCCGAGCAGCCTTCGCCCGTTACTGCGACGAGCACCATCCCAACTGCCCTGAGAGCAGCGAGTACCGCTCCAGCCTGAACGCACTTCCAATCGATTCCGTGAGCATCCGATTCCTCGGCGTCTGGGACACCGTTGGTGCGCTCGGCGTGCCGGTTGTCGGGCCTCGATCATGGATCGCGCGCAATCGCTGAGGGTTCCACGACACCCGACTCTCCAGCCACGTGAAAGTCGCCCGCCAGGCGCTGGTGGTCGACAAAAAGGCGAGGCGCGTTCCTGCCGGCGCCGTGGTGCGCGGAGTCCGAGGGGTCGCGGGAACCCGATGCGGTGAAGCAAGTCTGGTTCGCCGGCTGTCACAGCGACATCGGAGGACGCCACGGCAAGATCGCCTTCCGCTGGATGCTGGAGGAAGCGGAGGCTGCTGGGTTGAGGCCCAATCCACCGCTCGAGGAGAGGCCTGCTCCGACGGACCCACAGATCCTGCGTGAGTCCCTCTCACGGTGGTGGAGGCTCGCCGCTGGATCGATGCGAAGGCCAATCCGCGAGCAGGTCGCGGATAGCCCGCGGTTCTCAAACGAGAGTGTTTCGCCGACCGTGTCCACGATTCATGAGAAGGTCGGTGAAGACAATCAGGTCGAGCCTATCTACGCGCCGATCGATGTCGAAACGTGCGAGAACCTTCAGCGTCAGGGCACGCGAGATCCCAGATTGGGCTTGGGAGTGACACTCTGGTACTACCTGAAGCCGTACGACGCGCTCTGTAAGCCCCGAAGCAATGCTGCGAGCGGCGATGCGAGATGGAGAGCGTCTAGCCCCGTTGCGCCTCGGCGGCGGCCGCCGTAGCCGGGTGATCCAACGGGGGCTGCGTCAGCCGCCGCAATTTGTTGCGGAAAGGGCCGTAGCGCCACCGCATCTCGTCGCCCTCCAGCCGGCGAGCGACAGCCACCACTCCCTTGTCCCACGGGCGCAGCTTGTGGACGCCGTGCTCGTAGGTCGCGGCGACGCGAATGCGGTCGCCCCCGAAACCGCCGATGTCATCGACGCCGTTCTCCAGCGTGCCATCGCAGTACATGTCGTGGACCAGGCCGCCAGTCGTGATGCTGATGCGATTGCCAGCCTGTTCGATACGCTCGACGTGGCTCTTCATGCGGCCCTCGTACACCTCCCACACGCCTCGCAGGTCGGGCACCCCCGGGGCGAGTGGCTCGGTGCAGCCATCCATCACACGCGCAGCCCACACGTCGAGCGTGGCACCGGGCGCGGTCTTGCCGAGGGGAAAGTCGGCCGTCGCCAAACCCGATCCGTCGAGCTCCGGGCGCGCGTAGTCCGCCGGGTCGTGGGGCCGTGCCGCAGCGGCGAGCACGTCGGGCTCATTACCGCGGAAGAAGAGACGGATCAGACGTAGCGGGTTGATGGCCATGATCTCACCTCCGTCTTCACGGGTAGCCGATGCTCGGCAGTGTACCCACCTCGAACGCCCGCATCCGCGCGAGCGCTACGGGACGACGTTCAGCACGTCGTTGCGGACATCGGCGATGAAGTTGAACGTGGCACCGCCATCGGTGCTGCGGTAGACCAGATAGTGATCCCTCACCGCGTAGATCACGTTCGGGTTGGCCGGCGCGAAGGCGATGTCGCGGAACGGCATCTCGGCCACCCCACCGGTGCCCTCTGTGATCACGGCAGTTGAACGCGTCTTCAGGCCATCAAGCGAGCGGTATATCTGTGTCTGCGAGACAAACACGACGTGGTTCGCGTCCGTCGGCGAGACCGCAACAGGCCCATTGCTCTGGTTGATCTCGGTCGGTGCCCATGCCGTGCCGTTGTCGGTCGAGATCCAGTGCCGATACGTTACGGCAGCGGTCACGTAGACCGACTCCCCGTTCGCAGAGACGGCAAAGGAGCCGACGTCCGCTGGTAGCGACGCGTTGCCCGCGTACGGCGCCCACGTCAGCCCCGCATCAAGGCTGCGTAGCAGCCCGAGCGAGCACGACGAGTTCTCGCCGTCGAAGCCGACCGCCACGAACGTCGTCGGGGTCGTCGCTGCAACGTCAATCAGCCAGCCGTTGAAGCGGTCGTTCGCATCGAGATCAACGCGCGCCCACTGCTCGCCGCCATCCGTCGATCGGAAGATGCCGCCATCAAAGTACTGACGGTCGTCACCCTGGAGGTACGAGGTGAATCCACCCTCGACGCCCGCAATCACGACGTTCGGGTCGGTCGGGTCGACGCGGATCGCGACGATGCGCGAGCTGACGAGGCTGCAGTTCTTGCGCGCCCACGTACGCCCGCCGTCCGTGCTCTTGTAGACGCCCGCGTGCGTCGTCGGAGCGTCACCGACGACCGTGCCCGGCGAGTCGAGCGTGGCTGCTAAGACGATGTTCGGGTCGCTGGCCGCGTAGGCGATGTCCCAGATCTCCGCGTAACCATCGCCGCCGAACGAACGCAGCCCGAACCGCTGGCGCGTCCAGATCACTCCCCCGTCCGTGCTGAGCACGAAACCGTTTCGCTCGGTCCCTATCAGCACGGTGTTCGGATCCGTCGGATGCACCGTGGGGGAGTGGAAGACGCGGTCGTCATCGTTCGGCCACGGCGCGGAGGGGCCGGCGATGATCACGTCCCCGTCGCCGAGCGCATTGCCACATGGATCGTCGTTCGCGGACGCGGGCGCAGCGACGACGGGCGCTGGTGCCGGCGTCGGCACTGTCGAGGCTGGCGCGACATCTGCGGCCTTCAGGGCCACGACATCCGACGCGAGGAGATGCTTCAGCGTGCTGGCGATCGCCGGGCCACCGGGGATGTAGACGAGGTGCCGCTAGGTCGACACATCAAGCTTCCAGACCGCCGCCATCTGGAACTGCTGCGCGGCGACCAGCGCCGCGATGTCATCTGTTCCGGAGATGACCATTGCCAGCCCACCCGGCGGAGGCACCGGTGCGCTGGTCGCAACGGACTCTTGAGCCGGCAGCGCCGCCGGGCGCGCAAACAGCGCGACGAGCGCCACAGTGAGGACGACCGCGACGCTGACCAGCCGCGAGCGGCCTCGGCGGCGCTCCGAGGCGGCAGGGGCGTCGGGCTGGCGCGGCTCGTTCATCGTGACTCCATCGGACCGCCTGCGTAGGCACGATACCTACCCCAGGCCCGTCTAGCCGCCTCAACGGTCGCACTGGGCGCTAGGATGTCCGCATCACGCGCGCAAGCAGAGGAGGGGCACATGCCGGCGCTCGACGGAATGCGCATCCTGGACATGACTCAATACGAAGCAGGCACCTCGTGCACACAGGCGCTCGCCTGGCTCGGGGCGGACGTCGTCAAGGTGGAACCGCCGGTCTACGGCGACCCCGGCCGCCGCACACGGCTCGGCGACGGCAACTCGCCGTACTTCCTCAACTGGAACAGCAACAAACGCAGCATCGTGCTGGACCTCAGCACGCCGCGCGGCCGTGCACTGCTGCTGGAGATGGCGCCGCACTACGACGTCTTCGTCGAGAACTACGGCCCCGGCGTCGTCGAGAAGCTGGACATCGACTACGACGTGATGCAGGCGGCGAACCCCTCCATCATCTACGCTCGCCTGAAGGGCTTCGGCACCAGCGGCCCGTACTCCGAGTACAAGTGCTACGACATGGTCGCGCAGGCGGCGGCCGGCGCGTTCTCCGTCACCGGCGAGGCGGACGGCTCACCGATGCGCCCCGGCGCGACGGTCGGTGACGCAGGTACCGGCGTCCAACTCGCGCTCGCGATCACCTCCGCGTACGTGCAGAAGCAGCGCACCGGCGAGGGCCAGCTGATCGAGATCAGCATGCAGGAGGCGATGACCTACTTCATGCGCACACAAGTCGCCAACGGCGCGGACTGGGGCGAGTCCGTGACGCAGCGCATGGGGAACGGCCCGGTCGCCCCGGTCAACCTCTACCCCTGCAAAGGCGGCGGCCCGAACGACTACGCCTACATCATGTGCACGACCGATCGCATGTGGGACACTCTCTGCGTCACGCTGGGGCAACCGGAGCTCGCGACCGATGCTCGCTTCACTACCGGCCCGCTGCGTCGTGACAACACGCCCGCGCTACGCGAGATCATCGAGGCGTGGACGCTCGAACGCACGAAGTGGGAGGTGATGGAGACGCTGGGTGCGGCCGGCGTGCCCTGCTCCGCCAACTTCGACACGCGCGACCTCTTCCACGACCCGCACCTGACGGAGCGCGGCTTCATCCACACGCTGGACCACCCGACGCAGGGCGAGATCAAACTGCTCGGCTGGGCACCACGCATGTCGAGGAGCAGCGTCCCGGTTCAGCGCGCGCCACTGATGGGCGAGCACTCGGATGAGGTGCTGAAGGACGACCTGCAGATCAGCGAGGATCAGGTCGCGGAGTTACGCGAAGCCGGAGTGATCGCCTGAGGCGCGGCTGGGTCGAGGGGCGCAATTCCCGACTCGCCTGAGCAGGTGCTGTCCGCCGCCGTGGAGCGAGGGGACGTCGCCGGCGTTGCCGCCACGGCGGTGACGCGGGACGGCACGTTGTTCGAGGGGGCATTCGGGTTCTCGCGCGCCGGCGAGGAGCAACGGCTGGAGTCCGACTCCCTCTTCCGCATCTACTCGATGACGAAGGTCATCACCTGCGCTGCCGTGATGCAGCTCGTGGAGCGGAACCGGCTCTCGCTCGACCGCTCGGCGTCCGAGGTTCAACCGGAGCTCGGCGAGCTGATGGTGCTTCGCGAAGACGGCTCGCAGACTGCTCCGGCCCGGCAGATCACACTCCGAGACTTGCTGACGCACACGTCGGGCCTGGTCAACCCGCTGTGGAGCCAGCGCCTCACGGCCCATCGCGAGCAGCTGGGCGACGCAGCGCCGGAGCGCAGCGAGCTGCTGATGTTCGACCCGGGCGAGCAGTGGCACTACAGCTCGGCGATCGACTGGGCCGGCCGTATGGTCGAGACAGCGAGCGGTCAACGACTCGACTCCTACGTCGAACAGCACATCACCGGGCCACTCAGCATGGTCGACACCGGTTTCGCCGTGCCGCGCGGCTGCGAGCAACGGCTGAGCGCGGTCTACCGACGCCCGGAGGTGGGCGAACCGCTTGAGGAGCAGCCCTTCGAGGTCCCGTCGCCGAATCGCGCGGGCGGCAGCGGGCTCGTCTCGACCGCTCCGGACTACGCCCGCTTCCTGCGGATGATGCTGCGGGATGGGGAACTCGATGGCGTGCGCGTACTGGCGCCCGCGAGCGTCGCCGCACTAGCGACGGATCAACTGCCGGGCATGGTGGCCGGCCGCGGAGCGACAGCCGCGTCCTTCATGAGCAACGACTTCGACGCCAGCGAGGGTGGGACCGCCGGCCACGGCCTGGGCGGGATCGTGAGTCGCCGGGCCTCGCCGGCCGGTCGCGCGGCGGGGACGCTGAGCTGGGCCGGGTTGGCGAACTCGTACTTCTGGATCGACCGCGCCAGCGGGATCGCCGGCACGCTGGTCACGCAGATCCTGCCGTTCTGGGACGCCGCAGTGCTGGACCTGCTTGGCGAGTTCGAAGCAGCGGTGTACGCGGAGGCGGCCTAGCGGCTGGGAGTCCGCTGTCCGGCCCGCCGGCGATGTTGGAGAGCCACGTCACCAACGCGGGATGCGCCCGGTAGTAACGTCGGCGACGATCACCCCTCAAACAATCTCCGGGCAGGGAGCCCACATGACCACCCAGACCGCGCCGCCGACCCCGATCACGCCCCCGTTCACCGCGGAGACGGCCGCCGCAAAGGTGCAGGCCGCCGAGGATGCCTGGAACTCGCGCGACCCACAGCGGGTCTCGATAGCCTATTCGGAGCACTCCGTCTGGCGTAACCGCGCCGAGTTCTTCGAGGGGCGCGAGGCGATCCGCGAGTTCCTGACCCGCTAGTGGGCGAAGGAACTCGACTACAAGCTGATGAAGGAACTCTGGGCCTTCACCGACTACCGCATCTCGGTCCGCTTCGAGTACGAATGGCACGCCGCCGCCGGTCAGTGATTCCGCACTCACGGCAACGAGCACTGGGAGTTCGACGACGACGACGGCCTGATGCGCCGGCGCGACATGAGCGCCAACGACATTCCGATCGAGGAGTCGCAGCGCCGGTTCTAGGCGCCGACTCTAGGCGCGAACAGGCTCAGTCGCTGCTCGCCCGCCTCGCTGCTCGCTCCTCCACGAATCGCGTGACCGCGTCCTTGTGCTCCGGTGAGGCGCGCAAGAGGTTCATCGAGTAGTTCACCCAGTCGAAACTGGTCTCGAAGTCGACGTGCTGCGCACGTTGCAGCCCCCACTTCGACATCGCCAGCGCGAGCGGCGGGTTGGAGGCGATGCGCTCCGCGTAGTCGAGCGCGGTGGTCATCAGCTCCTCGTGCGGGACGACCGCGTTGAGCGCGCCCCAGTCCGCGATCTGCTCGGCAGTGAACATCTCCGCCGTCATGATCATCTCGCTCGCCCTCGCCATGCCGACCAGCCGAGGCAACAGGTACATCGCACCGTTGTCCGGCAGCAGCCCCATCCGCGCGAAGACCTCGCCGAAGCGCGCGCGCTCCGAGGCGATGCGAATGTCCGACGACAGTGCGATGTCGCAGCCCGCGCCCGCCGCGTCACCGTTAACGGCCGCGATCACCGGCTTGCTGAGCTTGCGAATCTTCTGCGGGATCGCCCCCTGATCGAAGACCCGGTTGGCGGGCACCGCACGAGGCTGGCCGCCACCTTCGCCCTGCACGCGTGAGCGGTACATGCCCTTGATGTCGCCACCGGAGCAGAATCCGCGTCCCGCGCCAGTGATGATCACGACCCGGGCCTCGTCCTCCTCGTTGGCGCGGTCGAGCTCCTCGAGCACGCGCTGAGGCAGCCCGCCGCCCATCGAGTTTAGCGCCTCCGGGCGGTTGAACGTGATCACACGCGCAGGCCCGTTCTGCTCAACCAGTACTACGTCTTGTTCTGCCATCGTCATCTCCCCCTCTGCCGCGGCCTATCGCGAGACCGAGGTCGCTCGTGCCGAGTATGCCTCACCGATGATCCCCTGCGCCCCCAGTTGTTCGAATTCGTCGTCGCTCACGCCTAGCAGCCCCTGCAGTACGTCGCGGTTGTGTTCGCCGAGGCAGTGTGCCGGGTCGCGTAGTCGAATCTCATGGCGCGGCGAACGCCAGATCGGACCCGGCGCGCGGTATTCACCGGCATCGCGATGATCGACGTGGGCAAAGTACCCGCGCGCGACGAGGTGCGGGTCATCCATCACGTCGGAGTCGGGCATCAGCGCCACGGCCGGTACACCAGCAGCCTGTAGCCGGTGCATCAGCTCGTTCGCGTCGTGCTGCGCCGTCCACTCGTTGAGTAGCGCGTCGAGCTCATCGTGGTGCTCGTGGCGGCCATCGAGGTCGACGAAGCGCGCATCGCCGCGTAATTCCTCGCTGTCGATCGTGGCGAGCAGTGCCTGCCACTCGGCCTCATCGCGGCAACTGATCGCGATCCAGCGATCGTCCGTCAGGCGATCGCTCTCCGGCTCCTCCGGCAGCGATCGCGTGCGGTAGCAGCCCTGCGGCGCAGCGACGCGGTCGCGATTACTGAGCACCGGCGGCACCTCGCCAGCGACCGAGTAGGCCCCGATCTGCGAGGCGATCACCGGGAACAGTGACTCCGTCAGGGCGATGTCGATGCAGCCACCCTCGCCGCTCTCGCGTCGACGGTGCAGCGCCGCCATCACCGCGAAAAACGCCGTGTAACCGGTGATCGCGTCGGAGTAGTACGTGTGCTGGCTGTCGAGCGGAGCGGTCTCCGGGTAGCCACGCAGCGCCTGGTGCGCCGCGACCGCATCAATCGTCGAGCCCAGCGCCGCGTAGTCGCGATACGGGCCGTCCGCGCCGTAGCCGGAGACCATGGCCATCACCAGCTTCGGGTTCACCGCGACGAGATCGTCGTAGGTGATGCCGAGCCGTTCGACGGCCGCGAGCGCGAAGTTCGAGACCACGACATCGCTCTTCGCGACCAGCTCCAGGAACAACTCACGCCCGCGCGGCTGGCTGATGTCCAGGGTGATGCCCTGCTTGTTGCGTTCCACGCCGTTGTGCATGAAGCAACGGTTCCACGGGCGTTCGCCCGGATCGCGATCCTTGTAGCTGAGGTACGGCGGTGCGGGCACCGGCTGGCCGCGCAAGTTTGCGGGCTGACGATGGATGTTTTCGACGCGAATCACCTCCGCGCCTGCGTCGGCGAGCAGCGTGCAGCAGTATGGCCCCGCATACGCCTCGCCGAAGTCGATCACGCGGAGGCCCGCGAGCGGCAGGTCGGCGTCGGCGCCACCCCCGCCGCTGCCGCCCGCCGGAACTCCCGGGGTACGCGGCGTATCGAGGGCCGAGAGCACCTGCCCAGTGTGTGCGCCGAGCGCCGGCGCCGGGCCGAGCACCGCGGCGGGCTCGCTCAGCTCGCGGAAGGCGGGGGCCGGCAGGCGGAACCGCCGCTCGTCCGCCTCGACATCGACGAACGCTCCGCGATGCTTGAACTGCGGATCATCGAAGAGATCCTCGACGCCGTTGATCGGCCCGCCGATCACGCGATGTGCCTGCAGGTGCTCGAATGCCTCGCGTCGCGTCCGCTGCACCATCCAGCCGGTAATCAGCGCTTCAGCCTCGGCGGCCACCTCCGGCGGCTGAGGCCGTTCCCCAAAGCGCGGGTCCTCGACCAGCTCCGTCAGTCCGATCGCGAGCGCGGGGCGTTCCATGCCACGGGAGAGACCGAGCGCGAAGTAGCCGTCGCTGCACGGGAAATTCTGCAGTGGGCGCGCAGCGACGATTCGCTGCTCGTCGCGCTTCGCGAACTCCCACATCAGTATCATGCGGTCGGGCGCACCGAGCAGCGCCTCCACCATCGAGAGGTCCAGCTGATCGCCGAGGCCGGTCGTCGCGGCGTCCCAGATCGCGGTCAGCGTCGCGCCCGCCGCCGCCGCGCCGGCGAAGTAGGAGCTCGACTCCGGGGCCAGCCGCACCGGCGGACGTGGCTGGATGCCCGTCCCGGACATGCGCGCGCCCATCGCGTAGACCAGTAGCTCGTTCGCCCGGTAGTCGCGGTACGGCCCGTCCTGCCCGAACGGGGTGATCGACGTGACCACCAGCGCGGGATTCGCGCCTCGAAGCGTCGCCGGGCCGACACCGAGCGTATCGAGCGCCCCCGGCGGCCGGTCCTCGATCACCGCGTCGACCGTCGTGGCGAGCCGCAGCAGCTGCTCACGCCCCTCGGCGGTCGTGACGTCGAGGTCGACGCTCAGCTTCGAGCTGTTGAGGTGCGCGAACTGCGCAGCGAACTCGACCGCCTTGATGCCCTCGAGTGAGCCGTTCGCGGAGGGCGGTCGTAGCGGATCGGGATCGGCGGCGGATTCCACGCGGATCACCTCCGCGCCCGCATCGGCAAGCAACTTCGCGCAGTACGCCCCGGCGACGCCTCGTGAGAGGTCCAGCGCGCGAACGTGCCCCAAGAATCCAGTCATGCCGACCTCGCGTGCACGAGACGCTATTTTCTGAAAGTGCGCAAGGTGTTTGTCGGCGTCAGAGGTCCGAGATCAGGCGCGGAACGGGACCGATGAGACTCGGAGCTCAACCTCGGAGTAGCCATTGCTGGCCGGCAACATCTCCAACGACTTGCGGGCTGTCTCAGCGTCCACCGAGGGTCCGAGCACCACTTCCCGGATCGGGAGAGCCTCCTCGTCGGCCGTGCCCATCTCCAGGTTCACGTATGGCACGGCCACGCCACCAGCCGGTCGGGATCGCACGCCGTCCAGCTCGCCGGACGGGAGCACGTAGACGCCACGCCACTCCTGCTCCTCCGCCCAGGCGGGATCCTTGAAATTGAAGGCGAACCCGACGACCTCGCCGAGCGCCGCAAAGATGCGGGCTCGGGCCGTGGTCATCTCCTCTCCGGCAGGATCGACCGTGGCGAACAGCGCGAGCATTGAGTCTGCGATGCCGCGCAGCATCTCCAGCTGCGTATCGGGCTCGTAGATCACACGATTGAGGAAGCCCTGTGGCTGCGGGAACGCCGACGGTGGGCAGACCAGGCCGCGCGTCTCGAACCCGGTCGCGTACCCGCCGCCCATCGATCCGTAACCGCGTCACTGCCCAGCGGGTCCCCGTCCGCGCAGAATGAAACTGAGTAGAAGTCGGGATACACGGCCCATTGCGATGAGATCGCGCGCCCGATCTCGTCGATCAGTTCGATCTGCGCCGGGGACTGCGCCAGCGCTCGCGTGTCTGCGAGGACGCTGAGCATGAGCTTCCACGCGTGAGCCAGTTCGGACGCGTCGTTCATGAACTGCAGGTGCGTGCCCCAGAGCGATCGGGAGGAGCAGATGCCGATCAGCCCGGAGATATCCGTGTAGTGATTGAGCAGTTCCGGTGTCTCACCCTGGAGCTGGCCCCACGGCTCCTGAGCCTCTGAGACCAGCCGAGCGAGGGCCGCCTTGAGCGGATCGTCTTTCGGCATACGAACTGACTTCCTGCACGCTTGGCTTCAACTGGGGTTATCATGGCGGCCATTGCAAGTGAAACGCGGAGGGCGGTCCGAATGGCCGGGAAACTCAAGGGGTTCGACGTCGCCGTCGAAATCAACGAGCAGCGTTGCCGCTCCTGCGGCATCTGCTACGAGATCTGCCCCGAGAACGTGCTCGGGGCCAGTACCCCGCTGCGCAAAGCGGTCATCGAGAACATTGATGCGTGTACCGGCTGTCGCCTCTGCGAGTGGCTCTGCACCGACTGGGCGATCAACGTCGTCGCAACGCCGCTGGCAACCGCCGCGGCAGGTTCGTAGGGGGTTCGCATGGACAACGCAGTACTAGAACGCTTGCAGCTCCCGCCGGACGGGATCAAGACCGCCGATCGGCGACTGATCCAAGGCAACGAGGCGATCTGCGAGGGTGCAATCGCCGCCGGGATCCACTTCTACGCCGGCTACCCGATTACGCCGTGTACTGAGATCGCGGAGCAGATGTCGATCCGCCAGCCACAGGTCGGCGGCGTCTACCTGCAGATGGAGGATGAAGTCGGTTCGATCAACGCCGTGATGGGCGCCTCGCTCACCGGCAGGAAGTCGATGACCGCGACCGCCGGGCCGGGCATCTCGCTGATGCAGGATGGCATCGGCTGGACCCAGACCGACGAGATCCCCGCACTGATCGTGAACGTGCAGCGCGCCGGTCCCGGGCTGGGCAATGCCACCCGTTCCGGGCAGATGGACGTGATGCAGGCGCGCTGGGGCCCGAACGGCGACCGCGAGGCGCTGGTACTTGCTCCCTCGACCGTCGAGGAGGCGTTCTGGCTGACGCTGAAGGCGGTCAACCTCTCGGAGCGGCTGCGCATGGGCGTGGTCATGCTGCCAGAGGGCCTGCTCGGCCTGATGCGCGAGGTCGTCGACCTGCCCGACTACAGCACCGTCCCGACGGAGGACCGCATCACCCCGGACAGCGACCCGGAGGCCGGCAAGTACGACGGCACGATGACCGAGATCTCGCCCTTCGCTTCTTTCGGCACCGGGCACCGCTCGATCAACGGGCGCTGGCTGGAGGCCGGCGGGGCCGGCGGTTACTACTCCGGCTCCCCACTGCGCGGGCTGGAGGCGCAGGACTACAACATCCGACGGCTGCACAACAAGCTGCTTTCGCGCCGTGACGAGATCACGTTCTACGAGGAGTCGGAGACCGACGACGCGGAGGTGCTGCTCGTCGCCTTCGGGACGCAGGCGCGGAGCGCTCAGTTCGCCAAGGACGAGCTGCGACGGCAGGGCGTGAAGGCGGGGCTGCTGAGGCTGATCACGCTCTTCCCGTTCCCCGGTGAGGTGCTGCAGGCAGCCGCAGCCAACGCGAAGCAGATCATCGTGCCGGAGATGAACCTCGGCCAGATCCGCGGCGAGGTGGAGCGGGCATTGCGCCTGCACCCGGCTGAAATCGTTGGCGTGAACCACGTTGACTCGACGTACATCGAACCGGACGAAATCATCTCGATGGTGCCCGCGGCAGCGCGGCATCAGCGTGAGGGAGTGACAGCATGACCACCGAGACAAAGCCCACAACCTCCGCACGGCAGCCGGTGAAGCCGAAGCCGATGGAGGAGTACATCGAGGTCTTCGGTAACGTCCCGGACGAGGAGTCAGGCCAGCACTTCCGCTACTGCCCGGGCTGCGGACTGGGCATCGCTCAGAGCGCGATCATGCGCGCGTGGGACCGCATCAGCATCGACCCGGAGAAGCTTGTCACCGTCGGTGGCAGCGGCTGCTACGCGGTGATGGGCTCGTACTACTCGGCCAGTCAGGCGCACATGGGCCACGGGCGCGCAGCCGCGATGGCGACGGCGATCAAGATGAGCGACCCGTCGCTCACCGTGGTCACGCTGCAGGGCGATGGCGACGCGATGGCGATTGGTGCGCAGCACTTCGTCCACGCCGCTCGCCGCAACGTCGATATCACGGTGATCGTCTTCAACAACTTCGTTTACGGCGAGACCGGTGGGCAGCACGGCCCGACCACCCCCCGCGACACGATCACGCAGACATCGCCCTACGGCATGGTCGAGAACGAATTCGACATCATCAAGGTCGCGCTCGGCGCCGGAGCGGGCTACGCAGCACGCACCACCGTCTTCCACGCGCAGCACATGGTGCGAGCGATCGAGGGCGCGATCCGACACAAGGGCTTCTCGGTCGTCGAGATCCTGCAGAACTGCCACGAGCTCTGGGGCAAGCGCAACGGCATGCCGAAGGCGACGGACATGCTGGCTTGGTACCGCGACAACTCCGTCACTTCCGCGCAGGCCGCGAAGCTAGAGCCGGAGGACATCCTCGGCAAGTTCATCATCGGCACCTGGACCGGTCCCGACCGGCCCGAGCTGACCGAGGAGTGGCAGAAGCTCGTCGATCGCGTGCAGGCGGGCGAGGTGGAAGCGCAAAAGGCCGGCGGCGGCAAGCCGCCCGGGGCATAGGGAGAATCGCGATGCGTACAGAGATTCGTTTCGCCGGTATCGGCGGCCAGGGTTCAGTCCTCGCGAGCACGATCCTCGCAGAGGCTGCCGGCGTGGCAGCCGGGTTCGAGGCCGTGCAGACGCAGTTCTACGAGGCCGCGATCCGCGATGGCGCGGCGGCCGGCGACATCGTGATCGGCGATGAGCCGATCACCTTCCCGTGGGTGCTCGCGCCGGACTACTTGATTGCGCAGCACCAAGGCGCGATCCGCGCTCACCTCGACTCAGTGAAGCCGGACGCAGTGGTGATCGCCGACACCGTCTACGTGCGCGAGATCCCGGAGACGACGGCCACCGTCTACCACGTGCCGCTGACGGAGATCGCCGATGGCGTCGGCATCCGCCGCGTCGCGAACATGGTGGCGCTGGCGACCTTCGCAAAGGCCTCTGGCCTGATCTCCTACGAGGATCTCGAGAGCGCGGTGCTCAAGCGCTCCCCGGGCGACAGCGGAACGATCAACACGCAGGCGTTGCGCGAGGGGTACGACCTCAACCTCGACGAACACCTCGTCGGCGCGGTGGCCGCTGTCTCCTAGCCGATGGAGGTCTAGCCGATGGACTTTCGCTTCCTGCCGGCCATCGAGGAGTTCCGCACGGAGGTTCGTGAGTTCCTCGACGAGACGCTGACGGCGGAGTTCCGTGCCGACCCCGAGCTGGTACAAGAGGGCGGATTCTCGCGTGAGTTCACGCGCCGCCTCGGCGAGCGCGGGTGGCTGACGCTGGCCTGGCCGGAGGAGTACGGCGGGCAGCAACGGTCGCACTTCGAGCAGCTAGTCTACAACGAGGAGATGGCGCGCTCTTCCGCGCCGGGCCGCGCGCACATGATGGCGGTCGGGCTCGTCGGGCCCTCGATCATGATGCACGGCAACGAGCAGCAGAAGGCCCACTACCTGCCGAAGATCGCCGCCGGTGAGATCTGCTTCTGCCAGGGCTTCAGCGAGCCGGGCGCCGGCTCCGATCTGGCCGGATTGCAGCTCCGCGCCGAGCGCGAAGGTGACGAGTACGTCGTCACCGGCCAGAAGATCTGGACCTCCGACGCGCACCGCGCCGACTTCTGCTGGATCGGCACCCGCACCGACCCGGAGGCGCCGAAGCACCGCGGCATCTCGACCTTCATCCTCGACATGCAGAGTCCGGGTATCGACGTTCAGCCGTTATTGAGCATGGGCGACCACCATCACTTCAACGAGTTCTTCCTCGGAGAGGTGCGCATCCCGGCCGAGAACCGCGTTGGCGACGAGAATCGCGGCTGGTACTACATGACGACGACGCTCGACTTCGAGCGTTCCGGTGCCGCCACCTTCGTCGCCGTACAGCAGAGTCTCGACCGCACTCGCCGCTACTTCGTCGAGGAGCGGCCGGGAGGGGAGCGAGGGGGCGACGATCAGCGCCGCAGCGGTCTCGCCGACCTGATGATCGCCGCCACCGCCGGACGCTGGATCTCCTATCGCGTCGTCTGGCTGCAGAGCCACGGACGCGTGCCCAACTACGAGTCATCGATGTCAAAGCTCTTCGGTTCGACGCTGAGCACGGAGATCGCCAACCAGGGCGTGCGCATGGCAGGGCTCTACGGTCAGCTCGCCCCGAGCTCGCCTCATGCGCCGCTCGACGGACGGCTGGAAGACGCCTACATCTGGGGCGCGGCCGCTGGCATCCGTGGCGGCACGAACGAGGTGCAGCGCAACATCATCGCCACGCGTGGCCTGGGACTGCCGAGGGGATAGCCGATGACCCAACCAGGGGAGGTTAACGACGCGCTGCCGCGATTCGTCTCGCTGCTGCGGATGGCCCACGGCCCCGTCGATCGCGACGAGGTACATTGCGACATCCCGATGGCGCTGGAGGAGCTCGAAGAGCTGGAGGACGGCAAGTTCTTCGACCCGGACGTGAAGGCACGCTGCATCCTCAGCTGCCGCGCCTGCGGCCAGATATCCTGGGCCTGGTTCGACTGAGCCACGGACGGCCCGACACATGACCGAGCGCGAGATCGAGGGCGAATGGTTGATGGGCTGGCCCGATCGACGCCGCCCTCAGCCACTGCAACGCAAAGACACAGACGGTCGCGTGAGCTACCAACGCAGCCCGTGGGCGGAGCTTCAGGGACTGATCACGCCCACCGACCTGCGCTATGTCGTCGCGCAACTCGAGATACCCGAGCCGCTGCATCCCGACGACTGGGCACTGACCGTCGACGGCGCGGTCGAACGAGCGCTCCGCCTGAACCTCGATGACCTGCGGCGGCTACCCGGTCGCACCGTACGTGTCGTGCATGAGTGTTCCGGCACGGACGCAGACTTCTTCGACTACCTGAGAGATGGCGGCGAACGGCCCTCGCAATTCGACCTGACCCAGCCGCATACCGGGCAAACGAGCTCCGGCGAGTTCACCGGAGTGCCGCTGGCGACGGTGCTCGGCCTCGCCGGGCTGAAGCCGGGCGCGGTCACCGTGCAGGGCCGCGGCTTCGACCACGGTACGCCGGCCGAGTTTGCGACGGGCACGGCGCGCTATGTGCCGGAAGACATCCACTTCGAGAAGGCGCTCCCGCTGGAGAAGGCGCTCGATCCCGACACGATCCTCGCGTGGGCGCTCAACGGCGAGTACCTGCGACACGTTCACGGCGCACCGCTGCGGCTGGTGACACCCGGCTGGTCCGGCAACTGGTCCGTGAAGTGGCTGGAGCAGCTGGAGGTGCGCAACGACTCGCCGCCGCTCTACTATCAGACCGAATACTTCGTCTACGGCGACGAGGGCGACGACAACAACGAGCGCGAGATGATCACGACGATGGGCGTGCGCTGCGTGATCCTCGACCCCCGCCACGACGACTCATTCTCCGCCGGCCTACGGGCGATGCGAGGCCTCGCGTGGAGCGGCGGCGGCCGCATCGAACGCGTCGAGGTGAGCGTCGATGGCGGCGCGAGCTGGTCCGATGCGCACCTCGAAGAGCCACGCGAGCGCTGGCTCTGGACGCGCTGGTCGCACCGCTGGGAACCCGCTGCCGGCACGCACACGCTGATGGCGCGGGCAACCGACGAGCAGGGCCGCGTGCAGCCGCAGACACCGTGGAACTACCTGCGAAAGAACCACGACGGCATCATCCCCGTCGATGTAACGGTCGCCTGACCCGTGCCTCGCGGCGTATCGTGCGCGCTGAGGCGGACACATAGCGACCATTCGCGCCTCAGCAGCGTTCGGAGAGAACCACAATGGCATACGTGTTCTACGAGGTGAAAGACCACATCGCGACGATCACGCTGAACCGTCCCGACCGCATGAACGCACTCGGCCGTGAGCTGGGCGCGGAGCTGCGCGAGGCGGAAGCGACCTTCGCTGCCGACGACGATGCATGGATTGGCATCTACACCGGCGCCGGCGACCGCGCCTTCTGCGCTGGGCGCGACCTCAAGGAGGTCGCCGAGGCTGGCGCGTCGAGCGCCCCGCGCGGAAGGAACGCCTTCGAGCAGGGCCCTGCGGACCTCGGCAAGCCCATGATCGCTGCGATCAACGGTGCTGCCTACGGTGGCGGGCTGGAGATGGCGCTCACCTGCGACATCCGCATCTGCTCGGAGAACGCGAGTATGGCGCTCGCGGAGGTGAAGGTCGGGCTCTGCCCGCCGAACGGTTCGTTCTCTCTGCCCCGCCTCGTCGGCCTGTCGAACGCGATGTGGCTGCTGCTCAGCGGCGAACCCGTCGATGCGCCCGAGGCGCTGCGCATGGGCCTCGTGAGCCGGGTCGTCTCGCAGGAAGAGCTGCTGCCGACGGCGACTGCGATGGCTGCGACGATTGCCGGCAACGCCCCGCTCGCCGTCCGCGCGACGCGCAAGATGGCCACGCTCGGCATCGAGATGCCGCTCGACTACGCGCGCAAGATGGGCTCCACGCTCGTGCAGTCGGTGTGGGGGTCGGAGGACGCTGTCGAAGGCGCTCGCGCGTTCGCGGAGCGACGCGATCCCGAGTGGAAGTCTCGCTAGACGATCGCCAGCGGCCTCGCCAGCCGGCCCGTCCCGCCGGTGAACTTCACCGGGGCGCAGACGAAGGCAAACTCGCTGATCTGCGCCTCGATGAGGCCCGCCGTGACGACATTCTCGATCAGGAACACCCCGGCATCGGCCAAGCAACGCTTGTGGACGCTCGCGATCTCCGGTGGTGCCTGCATGCTCATCGGCTCGATCGAGATGTTGTCGACGCCGATCGCCAGCGCGCCGCCCTCGATCAGCACCTCGGCGGCCTCCAGCCCGATTCCCGGGTAGCGGGGCTGCACGTACGCCGCAGCGTCATCGAACTGCGTCGCGAGCCAGCCCGTGTTCACCAGCACCGCGTCACCGCGCTGCACCGTGAGATCCGCCGCGCTCAGCGCCGCTCGCACCTCGTCCGCCGAGACGGTGTGCCCGAACGGGAGCGCTTCGACGTCCGCGACGGCCGCGATGTCGAGCACGATGCCACGGCTGATGAACGAGGGGATGTGCTCCGCGCCTAGCTCGCTCAGCCCGCTCACCCGCACCACGTCGACTGTGGCTCGACCTCCCTACATCGCGTCGCCCATTGCGACGTGGCCCAGCGCACCGACATGGGTGCCCGTGTGCAGGTCCAGCTCCACGCGCTCCAGCGCGAAGCCCGCGTTGTTGTCGACGCCAGCCTCCGCCATCTGACGCTGCTGCTCCTGCGGCGTTCGGTAGAGCGTCATGAAGAATGGCGACTGCCCGGGCAGGCGCGGCGTCCCCATCGCCATCGAGACGCTGAGGTCGATCACCCGCCCGGAGTGCACCTGGTCGAGCGTCACCTTCACGTGGCCGGGCGTGATGATCGAAGAGGGGGCGGCGGCGTCCCCGGTTGAATCGGCGTCGGTCATTGGTAATTCCTATCTGTCAGCGGCCCTCAGACTCGAAGGCAGCCACCCTCGCTCGGGTGGCAGAGTAGCAGCTACCCGCGGACCGTCGGGTCGCGCGGCGCTTGATGGACGCGATGTGCGAGGGCGCACTCGCTGTGGATCGACGGAGGACACGATGGCGACCGTTCATGCCGACTATCAGGATCGGACACGCATCGTCTTCACGGCGCGCGGCCGCGAGCACGTCAACGTGCGCGAGAAACTCGACGACGGGCCGATCGGCTACAGCTCGACCGAACTGCTACTCGTCGCGCTCGGCAACTGCACCCTCGGCCATCTGCTGGCCGACGAACTGCTGCGCGACGTCGAGGTGGTGACGGCAGAGGCGACGCTCGATGCGGAGATGGCTCGCAATCCCGTTCGCGTCGCGAAGATCGATGTCGCGATCGACCTCGTGATCGCCGAACCCTCGCTGCTCTCGCTGGAGAGCGAGCTGCAGGCGATCAGCTGTAGTTGCCCGATCTGCAACACGCTGGGAAGTGTGGAGATCAACAGCTCGCTGCGCCTGACCGCCAAGCCGCAACTCGCCGCCACCTAGGCACGCCCAACGCTCGCGGCCGCGTTGCCCTCGACGGGCGTTAGGTCGAGGTCAGCACCGGGGGGCGCCGCGATGCGAAGTACGGCATCACGAGCTCGCCGAAGCGTGTCGCTTCCTCAGCGTGGGGGTTGCCTGAGAGGCAGAACTCGGTGCAGCCGATCTCGATGAACTGCTCGAGCGTCTCCGCGACCTGCTGAGGGTTCCCGACGACCGCGACCCCGGCCCCCGTCCGCACCGTGGTCAGCCCGCTCCAGAGGTGAGGGGCGATCATGAAGTCCTCGACCTTGCCGAGTTCCCACATGCGGTCGTTGCCTTCCGACTGCTCCCATATGTGCTCGCGGTTGCTTCGCGCCTCGTCCGTTGCCTTGGCAATCAACGCGTCGGCTGCCTCCCACGCATCGTCCTCGTGCTCCCGCACAACCACCTGTAGTCGCATCCCGAAACGCAGCTTGTCCGCACGCCCGTAAGCGGCCGCACGCGCGCGAATCTCCTCGATCTTCTCGGAGGTCTTCTCGATCGTGTCGCCCCAGAAGAGGTAGACATCGGCGTGCTTCGCGCCGACATCGCGGGCGGACTCGGACTCACCGCCGATGTAGAACGGCGGATGCGGCTGCTGGTAAGGACGCGGCAGCACGACCGCACCTTCGATGTCGAAGTGCGTGCCGTGGTGGGTGACGGGCTCAGTCTCGGTCCAGGTCCGCTTCATGATCTCGACCGACTCTTCCATCACCTCATAGCGCTCATCGTGACCATAGATGATGCCGTCCATCGCCTGCCTCGCCCCACCGGGTCCGGCGATCAGGTTGATCGAGACGCGCCCGCCCGAGAGCTGATCGAAGGTCGTGATCATCTTCGCCATCATCGTCGGCACGACGTACCCGGGGCGCGCCGCCAGTAACGGTGTGAGCTTCGTAGTGCGCGCGGCGATCATCGAGCAGACGATCCACGCCTCCCAGCAACCCACTTCCACCGGCACGAGCACGAACTCGAAGCCCGCGTCTTCTGCCGCAAGCGCCACGTCCATGAAGAGATCCATGCCGGCCGGGATTCGGCCCTCGAGATCCCCGAACCCACGGCCATCGCCGGCGGTGGGGATGAACCAGCCGAAGTGGATCGGTTCGGCTGCGGTCTGCGTCATTGGGGGCCCCTTCCGTGCGCGTCGGAGTCTGGCAATACTAGCGCCCCGGCTCCTCACCCTGCGAGATCGCCGTTCCAGTGGGCTGATCGGCGACCTGCTACCCGAGGAACGTGTCGACGATCTCCGGCGGCTCCCCGGAAGCGATCCGCATCACCGTCCCCGCGAGGTCGTCGTCACGCACGAGTTGTATGACACCCTCCGCCGCCTCCTCGGCAGTAATCAGGCGCGGTGCCCCCGGCGGGGGCGGCCGCAGGTGCGACGCAGACGCGACCAGCGGCGTATCCACCCGTCCGGGCAGACGCAGCTGACGCGGATGTTCAGCTCCTCCTTGAGGTGCACGAGCGACCGTGTGAAACCGACCACGCCAGACTTCGTCGCCGCGTAGACGGGACTGCTGGGATACGGCATGAGACCCGCGCCGGAGGCGGTCTGCACGATCACCCCGCCACCACGTCGCTGCAGCGCCGGGATCGCGGCCCGCGTCCCCAATAGTACCGCCGTAGAGTTGATCTGCACCATCGCCAGCCAGCGATCGAGGTCGGCCTGCGCCAGGTCGCGCGTCGCGGTGAGGATGCCGGCGTTGTTGTGCACGATGTCCAGACCACCGAAGCGCGCCTCCGTCTCAGCGACCATCGACTGCACCTGCGCCGCGTCCGTGAGGCCCACAGCGAGGAACGTCGCCTCGCTGCCCGCCTGCTCGACCTGCCGCACCGTCTCGCCGCCACCGTCCGCGTCGACATCGACGACCGCGAACTTCGCCCCAGCCGATGCCAGCGCGACCGCAGTCGCCCGCCCGATGCCTGATACCGCACCGGTGACCAGCGCGACTTTGCCTTCGATCTCCATCACCGCCCCCTGCCCCACCACGGCCGCTGGCCGCCGTGCTCCGTGACTCACTTCTCCTCGCGTGCTCACCATCGCGCACGCAGGCGCTACTCTAACCTCGGCACGCCAAGTCGGAGGGGCCCATGATGACCGCATCTGCCGTAGTGATTGGTGGTGGCATCGTTGGCGCCAGCATCGCGCACTACCTCGCCGCGAAAGGGCTGAGCGACGTGCTGCTGCTGGAGCGCGACACGATCGCGGAGCACGCGACCGGCAAGACCGGCGGCCTGATCCGCATGCACTACACCAACCCGCACGACACCGCGCTCGCACTGCGCAGCCGCGAGGTCTACACGGGCTGGGAAGACGAGATCGGCGGCGACGCCGGTTTCCACAACACCGGCTTCCTCTTCATCGTCGGCCACGATGACCGCGCGCGGCTGGAGCAGAACGTACGCATGTTGCAGAGCGTGGGCGTCGATACCTCCGTGATCGGCCCGGAGGACGTGCTCCAGATGCAGCCCTTCTTCCGCGTCGATGACATCGGCGGCGCCGCATACGAGGCCGAGGGCGGCTACGCCGACGGCTACCTCGCCGCGACGAGCATGTCGCGGCGCGCACGGGAGCTCGGCGTGACCGTGCGGCAGGATGTGGAGGCGACGGCGATCGAGGTGGCTGGCGACCGCGTCGTCGCGGTGCAGACGGCGGAAGAGCGCATCGAGTCCCCGATCATCTGCATCGCCAGCGGAGCGTGGTCGGCGAAGCTCGCTGAGACGGCCGGCGTCGACCTGCCGGTCGGCGCGACTCGGCTCTTCGCCGGAGCCCTCGAACGCCCGGCCGTGCTCTCGGACGGGCACATGACGGTGATCGACCGCTCGACCGGCACCTACTTCCACCCGGACACGGGCTCGACCACGATGATGGGCCTGAGCCCGGCCGATTCGCGTCAGCGTCGGCCGTCGATCGAGCTCGACCACGACGACCCCGCGATCCCCGAGGAGTGGCTCGTCGCCGGCGCCGCGCGCATGGTGCGCCGCATCCCGGCGATGGCCGACGCAGGGTGGCGGCGGACGTGGACGGAGGTCGATGGGCTGACGGCGGACGGCCACATGGTGCTGGGCGAGACCGCCGAGGTGCAGGGGCTCTACGTCGCCGCTGGAATGGGCGGCAGCGGGTTCAAGACCGGGCCCGCCGTGGGCATCTGCATGGCGGAGTTGATCCTCGATGGCAGCGCCTCGACCGTCGACATCACGCCCTTCCGCATCTCCCGCTTCGAAGAGGGCGAAGAGATCGGCGACGAGGTCGTCTACCAGTCACCTCCGCCCGCCGATCTCTGGGGCGAGTGACCACCATCGAGCGTTGCTGAGAGACCTCCATAACGACCGGGACTTGATCCACTGTGTTTGAATCTGAGTGAGCTTCATCGCTCAACCCAATGACACCGATGCGCGAGAGGACAGAGAAGATGGCCGAAACACCCGGATACGAAGTGCTCGTCCGACAGATGCGCGAGGAGGGTGTCGAAGACCTCTTCTACATCATGGGCGGGCCGATCGTCGGCGTCGCAGGCGCGGCCGGCGACCTCGGCATTCGCACCATCGACTGCCGCCACGAACAGGGTGCGGCGATGGCTGCCCACGGCTACGCGCGCGTGAAGCGGACGCCCGGCGTCTGCCTGGCTGCGTCCGGCCCGGCGACCACCAACCTGCTGACCGGCATCGCGAACGCCTTCCTCGACGGCGTGCCGATGGTCGCGCTGGGTGGTGCGGCGGCACTGCGTTCCAACGACACCGACGCGTTCCAGCAGTACGACCAGCTCTCGATGGCGGAGCCCGTCACTCGCTGGGCCGCGAGAGTGAACCACGGCGATCGCATGGCGGAGTACTTCAACATGGCGTACCGCCACGCACTGGGGCCGAAGCCCGGTCCGACCTACCTCGACCTGCCCGGCGACGCACTCAACTACCGCATCGACGACGCAGACGCATGGTTCCCGAAGGGCGGTCAGCGCCCCTCGCGCCCCGCGCCCGACCCGTCGGCCGTCGCGGACGCGATCAAGTTGCTGAAGGCTGCCGAGCGCCCGGTCGTGATCAGCGGCAGTGGCATCTTCTGGTCCGACGCCGGTCGCGAGCTGCGCGAGTTCGTCGAGGCCGCTCGCATCCCCTTTTTTACGACACCACAGGGCCGAGGCGTGATCCCGGAGGACCACGAGCTTTCCTTCACCGCCGCCCGCGGACAGGCCTTCCGCGAGGCTGATGTCGCGGTGGTCGTGGGTACGCGCATGAACTTCATCATCTCGTTCATGGCGCCACCGCGTTTTGCAGACGACCTGAAGGTGATCCAGATCGACATCGACCCGGCGGAGATCGGCCACAACCGGCCCGTCGACGTCGGCATCGTCGCGGACGCGAAGGTAGCGCTTGCCGCCTTCACGGAGGCGGCCACGGCCGCCGGTCTGGGCACCTCAGATAGCTGGATCGCGCAGCTCAGCGAGTCCGATGCGAGCAAGCGCCAGCAGACGCTCCAACAGGCGGAGTCGGACGTCACGCCAATTCACCCGCTGCGCATCGCCAATGAGCTGGTGAACTACGTCGACCGGGATGCGATCTTCTGCGTGGACGGCATGGAAACGCTGAACTACGGGCGGCAGTGGATCCCCTCGTACGTCGAGGGCGCGCGCCTGAACTCCGGCCCCAACGGCTGCATCGGCACGGGCATCCCGTTCGCGCTCGGCGCGAAGGCGGCCGCGGCCGCGCGACAGGTGGTCGCATTCGTCGGCGACGGCTCGTTCCTGATGAACGTGCAGGAATTCGACACGATGGTTCGACACGACCTGCCCGTGGTGGCGGTGATCAGCAACAACGGCGGCTGGACGGGCGGTTCCAACGACACGCCGGGCCGGACACTGGGCCACGGCCAGCGCTACCACGATGTGGTGGAGGCGCTGGGCGGTCACGGTGAGCTGGTGACAGACCCGAACGAGATCCGTCCTGCCATCGAGCGCGCGTTCGAGAGCGGGTTGCCTTCCTGCGTGAACATCCACGTCGAAGAGCACGCCCGCGCCACTACCGTCCCATTCGGCGGTACGTCGACGCTGATGTCGCGAGACTGAGGCAGAGCGATCGGAGTTGCTGTGGCGAACCACGACGGCCACATCGGCGACGCTCGCATCCTCGAAGTCAGCACCAGCCTCGCGGGGGCATTCGCAGGGCAGTTCGCCACGGGCCTCGGTGCGACGGTTCGCGCACTGAGGGCCGAGGCGACGCGACCCCGCGAAGCGTGGCTGGACGACGGCAAGGCCGTCACGGTCGCAGGCAGCGAACAACTGCGCGCCGCCGCGATCGAAGCCGCGCCGGGGCACGATGCGGTGATCTGGGACGACACCTACGGGCACCTGGGTGCGATGCCGCCGGAGATTCGCGATCAGGTCTCGTACAGCGTGGAACTGGCCGGCTCGCACCACACTCGCGGCCCGTGGAGTGAGGCGACGCTGCTCGCCGAGTCGGGCCTCGCCCATCTCACCGGCCACCGCGACGGGCCACCGATCCCGCTGCCGGGTCACCCGGTCGCGATGTTCATGGGCGCGCACGGCTTCGCCGCACTCGCCTCGGCGGTCGCCAACGCCGCCGCGCCCGGGCCCGCCGCCCATCAACGCATCGCGGCCGTGGAGCTGCTCGCCGGCTTCCACCAGTTCGGGCTGATCGACTACCTGTGCAACGGCCGGGAGCGACGGCGCAACGGCCGTCGCTGGAGCAACTCCCACCCGATCGGCTGCCCCACCGCCTGCCTCGATGGCTACGTCGCGGTCTGTCCGACGACCCCCGACCAGTTCTTCCGCTTCGGCGTGATGCTCGGAGAGCCCGGGCTCTCGGAAGACCCGCGCTTCCAGACCCCTGCAGGTCGGCTGGAGCACGCGGACGACATCGATGCGCGGATGGAGCAGTTCTTCGCTACTCGGACGCGCGAGGAGCTCTTCGCTACGGCGAACGAGCTGGGCGTGCCGCTCGCGCCGCTGATGGACCCGGAGGAGGTGCTGGCCGACCCGAACCTGGAGGCACGCGGCTTCTGGCGGGCTAGCGGCGGCATCCGCGTGCCCGACCTCGGACTGACCGCGCTGCCGTCGGGCTCGGTGCAGGCGGCCACGCCGGGCCCGAAGCGGCTCCCGCTGGAGGGACTGCGCGTCGTCGAGTTCTCCAAGGTGTGGGCCGGTCCGCTGGCCGGACGAGCGCTGGCCGACCTGGGCGCCGAGGTGGTGCGCATCGAATCGCCCTGGTCGCGCGGCCCGGCCGTCATACCTCCCGGGACGGCCGTGGGAGCGATCGCCTTCCCGAACGACGACCCGGGCGAGCGCCCATGGAACCGCCTGGGCATGGTCAACATCGTCAGTCGCTCCCGCAAGAGCGTCTGCCTGGACATCAAGGACGCGCGCGGACGCGAGATCGCGCAGCAGCTCTGTCAGCAGTCCGATGTGATCGTCGACAACAACCGGCCGGGGGCGCTCGATCGCTCCGGGCTCGGCTACGAGGCGGTCTCGGCTGGTAACCCCGGTGTGGTGTTCGTCGAGATCAGCGGCTACGGGGCGGACTCCGCCTACCGTGACTACCCGGCGTACGGGCCCGTCACCGAGGCGATGGCCGGCATCGACTGGCTGATCCGCGACCCCCGAGCGCCGGACGTCCCGCTGCAGAGCGGCATGGGGCTGCCCGACCCGATCATCGCGGCATTCGCGGCGGCGAGGGTGGCGGCGGGCCTCAACCGGCGGCACGCGACCGGCCGAGGCGAGTTCATCGATCTCAGCCAGATCGAGTGCGTGGTCACCTTCCTCGGCGATGTCTTTGCCGAGTGGCAGCAGACCGGCGAGGACGATCGCGGCTGGGAGATCGCGGGCGACCCCGCAAACCACGCCGTCGCAGCACCCGAGGGCCGCTACCTCGTCACTACCGCGTCGGAGGCCTCAGCCGATGCCCCCGACCAGCTGGATGGCACGCTCGACCCTCGTGAGCTGCGCACGGTAGGAGTGGCAGCGGCGTGGGACAATTCACCGAGCGAGGTGCTGAAGAGCGAGCAGTTGCGGGATCTCTGGATCGACTTCGACCACCCTGACGTCGGCAACCTGCCCTACGACGGCAACCCGATCCTCACCACCGACGGCCGCTCCGTCGCGACCCGATTCCCTTCGCTGGGCGAACACAACCGGGAGGTCATAACCTCGTGGCTCGACCGCTCCGCGAGCGAGGCCGCGGAGTTGGAGGCAGACGGCGTCCTGCTGACGGTGCCGCAGGCGCCCTCGGCCGGCGTCTGACTCCGGAACGGTTGGCGGCTAGCGGCCGGTGAAGACCGGGTCTCGCTTCTCGCGGAACGCGGCGATGGCTTCGCCGGAGTCGGCCGTCTGGCGCAGGGCGACGCTGGCCAACTGCTCGTACGCAAGCTGGCTCGGGATATCAGACGTCATGCCCAGTCGCAGGGCCTGCTTGTTCAGGCGCACCGCCTTCGGCGGCAACACCGCAATGCTGTCGGCAATCTCGTTGGCCTTCTCGATCAGCTGGTCGGCCGGGACGACGTAGTTCACCAGCCGGATCTCGCCGGCCTCGCGGGCGTCAATCATGCGCGAGGTCAGAATCAGCTCCTGGGCCTTGCCCATGCCGATCAGCCGAGGCAGCAGGAAGGTCGATGCCAGCTCCGCGGAGATGCTCAGCTTCGTGAATGGCAACTGGAATCGCGCGTCCTCCGACGCGATACGGATGTCGCAGGACAGAGTCATCGTGAGGCCGCCGCCTACGGCGACTCCATTGATCGCGGCGATCAGCGGCTTCTCGATCTGCATCGCCGCGAACGACGCCTCCGCGAGACCCGGCGCGTTCGACGCCCGCGGCTCCGCCGGTGCGTCGTCGGGCGCCAGGTCTGCGCCTGAGCAGAACCCGCGGCCCTCACCGGTAATGACGATCACTCGCGTGTCGTCGTCCTGGTCTTCCGTGGCTAGCGCGTCGTGCAGCTCGGCCACCATCTGCATGTTGAGAGCGTTCAGCCTCTTTGGACGGTTGAGGGTCACCGTCATCACGTGGTTGTGCTTGTTCAGCATGATCGTCTCGTAGGTCATTGGCTGCTCCTGTCACGGGCGACTGCACGGCCAATGTACTATCGACGCCCTCCTGAGCGGTGGCGATCGCCTTCGCCCCGACGGAGCAAGCGGGAAAGGTGTGGAGCGAGATGCGTGTACTGGTGCTTGGTGGGAGCGGCTTTATCGGGCCGCGCGTGATGCGACGGCTGCTGGAACACGGGCATGAGGTCCACTGCATGGACATCGCGCCGGACTCCCCCTCGCTGGAGGGGATTCTCGACCGCATCTCAATCAGCCACGGCGACATCACGTTGATGGACGACGTGATGGAGGCGATGGCGAACAGCGAGCCCGACCGCGTCCTCACCCTCGCCTACGCACTGGGTGCCAGCGAGGCCGACCCGCACCCTCAGGTGCGGCTGAACATCATGGGCATGGACAACTGCTTCGAGGCCGCGCGCATCTTCGGCGTCAGCCGCGTCACGTACGCGAGCTCGCTCGCCGTCTACGGGCAGCAGCGGCTCTTTGGCGAACGCGCCGTAACCGAGGACGATGCGCGGCTGAGCACCCGGCTCTACGGGGCATCGAAGATCTACAACGAGCACCAGGCAGACTGGTACAACCGCGCCTACGACATGGCAATCACCGGCATCCGGCCCGCGAATATCACCGGCCCGGACAAGGTGCGCGGCTCCATGAACCACGTGCTCTGCCAGGTGCTGCCGGCGCACGACGAGCCGGTCAGCTTCCCCTACCGCGACACGATGACGCTGCCACTGCACGTCGATGACATCGCCGAGGTCTTCGAGCGCGTGACGATGGCAGCGGAGACGCGCTACCCGATCTACAACTCGGGCGGAGAGTCGCTCAGCATCGGCCAGCTCGGCGAGATCGTTCAGCAGTTCCTGCCCGATGCGGAGATCAGCTTCGATGCGGACGAGGGCGGGCGCGACGAGTCGGGTCTTTTCCTGATGGACAACTCTCGGCTGGTCGAAGAGTTCGAGATCCAGTACGCCCCGTTCGCCCAGCGTGTGCTGGAGACGATCAACGAGGTGCGACGGGGCGAAGGCCTCCCGCCTGTCGGATAGCGACCTGCGCTAGCCTCCCGCTGCCGCGCCCGTGACCAGCGGCAGCGAGGGGTCGCCCGTCCACTCGCTGAGCGAGCCGTCGTAGACCGCGACGTCCTCCACGCCCATTCGCGTCAGCAGGAAGGCGTCGAGCGTCGCAGCGATGCCGCCGCCGCAATACGTGATTACGCGCCCACCGCTCAGAGCACCGACCTGCTCAAACATCGCGCGCAGTTCCGCATCGGGCAGGAAGGCACCGGTCTCGCGGTCGCGAGTCGCACCGAAGGGGATGTTGGTGGCGCTCGGGATGTGCCCGGGGCGGCCGTAGCCGTTGACCTCGCCCTCGTATTGCTCTTTCGGCAGCGCATCGATGATGCAGGTGCCGCCGCTCTCGACCGCCGCCTCGACCTCGGCGCGCGTCGCCAGCAGGCCGTCGCGAGGACGTGCGGTGAACGTCGCCTCACGTAGCTCGGCAGGCGCGGAGGTCACCGTCCGCCCCTCGGCGCGCCACTTCCCGGAGCCGCCATTCAGGATCGCCGCCCGGTCGAAGCCGTAGGCGCGCAGAATCCACCACACCCGCGTCGCCCACATCGTCCCTTGCGAGTCGTACAACACCACCTGCGTCTCGTTATCGACGCCGAGCTTGGACATCGTCTCCTCGACGATCTCGGCGGAGGGGAAGGTGAAACGCAGCTCGGACGGCGTCGAGAGCGTGGCGGCGACGTCGATGAAGGCCGCGCCGGGGATGTGCCCGGCCCAGTAGCGCTCGGCGCCGGTCAGCGGTGCCTGCGCCTTCCCCGGTCGCGGGGCAGCGAGCATCACCGTGCAGTCGAAGACGCGCACCAGCGGATCATCGAGATGGTCGGCCACCCAGTCGGTCTCGACGACGAATTGTTCGTACTCCATGGGGTGTCTTTCCCTCGCGGTCAGCGGCGCGGTTGCCGGTCACCGAGCGCCATCGTACCCGAGCCCCGCAGCGACCGTTCGCCGCGGCACCGTGCTACGCGGTCACCTCCCGATCGCGTACGCGTCGCGGCGAGGGTCGGCCCCGGCCGTGAGCACGCCACTCTCGGCGTCCACGACGATCGCGGAGAGCGCCCCGACACTCATCCCCTCCCAGTCGCTGCGGCCGACGATATCGTGCCCGCGGCCCGCGAGGTCGCGACCAACCTCGGCGTCGATGCGGCCCTCCAGGTTCAGGCGGCCGGGGAGGTAAGTGTGGGGCCAGAACGAGTTCGGGAAGTTCGACGACGTGAAGCGCGGTGCCTCGATCGCCTGCTGAACGTTCATCCCAAACTCCGCGATGTTCAGGAACAGCTGCACCATCGCCTGCGGCTGTGCGTCGCCCCCGGGACACCCGAACGGCATAAAGAGCTTGCCGTCCCGGAACGCCATCGAGGGGTTCGGCGTCAGCCGCGGCCGCTTCCACGGCTCGACGCGCGACGGCTGACCGGCTTCCAGCCAGCTCTGCGATCCGCGCCCGGACATGATCAGGCCGAGACCGGGCACGATCGGCGAGTGGAACAACGCGTCGCTGGGCGTCGCCGAGAAGCCGTTGCCCCAGCGGTCGATGACACACGTGTAGCTGGTGTCGAACTCCTCGGTGGTCCCGGCGGGCACGACCCTCGACGAGCCCTCGACGGCAGCGAGGCTGTTCGACGGGTCGCCCGCCGGTGGCATCTCGGTGAAGGCCTTCAGCATGTCGACAGCGTCACGTCGCGCTCGCGTGTACTGCGGCGAGAGCAGCTCCGCGATCGGCACGTCGATCACGTCCGGGTCGCCGTAGAACTCGTGCCGGTCGGCGAACGCGAGGTTGAGCGACTGCGAGAGCAGGTGGATGTAGTCGGCGGAGTTGTGCCCGAGCGACGGCAGATCGTCGTGCTCCAGCATCTGCAGCACCTGCGCGACGACCGGGCCCTGGCACCAGGCGTCGCAGGTGACGATCTCGTAGTCCTTGAAGCGCGCGGAGACCGGAGGCTCGATCTTCACGGAGAACTCGGCCAGGTCCTCGAACGTGATCAGCCCGCCCTCTTGCTCGCTGAAGGCGGCCATCTCCTCCGCGATCTCGCCGCGATAGAAGAGGTCGCGGGCGGCACGCACAGCCGCCTCGCGCCCGCCGGCGCTCGCCGACCGCTCAGCCTCGACCATGCGACTGAAGGTGCGCCCGAGGTCCGGCTGACGGAAGCGCTCGCCGACCTCGGGCAGTCTCCCTTCGGGCAGGAAGACCGCGCTAGTGGACGGCCAGCGTCGGACGACGCTGTCGTCCGAGTCGAGATCTCTCTGTAGCGCCCGGTGCACAGTCGCCGGGAACGGGATGCCCTCCTCGGCGAGCTCCAGCGTCGGCGTCACCACCTGCTCGAAGCTCATCGTCCCGTACCGCTCGAGCGCGGTCAGCCACGCATCGGGTGCGGCCGGCACGATGCTGCGCAGAATGCCGACGGGGATCTCGCCTCCGGCCTGCTCGATGAAGAACTCTGCCGACGCCTTGCGCGGCCAGCGGCCGAGCCCGCTGATCGTCACCACCTCGCCCGAGGCGGCGTCGTAGATCATGATCGGCGCGACACCTCCGAAGCTTGTGTTCTCGGGCAGCACGGTGTTGATCACGATGCCTGAGGCGACCCCGGCGTCGATCGCGTTGCCACCGTCCTCGAGGATGCGATAGCCCGCGGCGGCGGCGAGACTGTGCCCCGCAGAGATCATGTGCGTGACCCCCCTTATCGGCGGGCGGTGGGTTCTTGTCTCCAGCGTCATCGTGTTCCCTTTCCCTGGCCTATCCGTGCCCTGCCGACTAGCGGCGGCGAGCCGGCATCGGTGCAAGATCGTTCTCGGCGAAGCGTGCGAATCGGTACTCGTGCAGATCGATCGAAGGGGCCTCGTCCAGAATCAACTCGCTCACGACCTTCCCCCCGCCCGGCCCCATCGCGAAGCCGTGCCCGCTGAAGCCAGTCGCGAACATGAAGCTCGCGACGTCCTCCACCCAGCCCAGCGCCGGCGCCTGGTCGGGCGTCGAGTCGATGTTGCCGGCCCAGACATGCTCCACCGGCAACTCGGCCAGCGAGGGGAAGAGCTCCCGGAAGCCCTCGATCGCTCGCCGCGCCCCCTTGCGGTGCGGTGGCGGGTCGATATCGCGGAGGTGCGCCCACGAATGCCGTCTGGCGTTGGAACCGGGGACGAGCGTGTGCAGGTCACGCAGCAGCGGCGCCCCGGCGCGAATGCTCAACCAGCGACGGTTGCGCCACGCCGTCGGAAGGAACTGCCGGAGGTTGCGCAGCATGTCGAGGTTGAGGTCGAAGACCGCGTCGCCGCCGCCCGCGACGATGAAGCGGCCCTCCCGATCCTGCCGGAACGTCACGCCATCGCCCCACCCGGTGAGCGTCGTCATCGCCGCCGTCGGCGCGGTGCGCACCACCGTGGAGCGCACCGACTGCTGGGGGAGCCGCAGTCCGAGCGGCCTCGCGACCCGCGCCGACCACGCGCCCGCAGCACAGACAACGGTCGATGTGCGAATACGCCCTTGCTCGGTGACCACGGCCTCGACCGCCCCGTCCGACACCTCGATGCGCTCCACCGCGCAGCGCGTGTGGATGCGGGCACCGTGCCGCTCCGCGGCAGCGGCGAACGCTGCGGTCGTCTTCTGCGGACTGGCCTGCCCGTCCGAGGGGACGTGGATCGCGCCGACCCACGGGCCGCCCATCGCGGGCGCCATCTCCGCGACCTGCTCGCGCGTCAGAATCGCGGTCTCGAGACCTCGCTGGCGCGCCGGTTCGCGCCATGTCTCGAAGTCGGCCATGTCCTCGTCGTCGAAGCCGAGGCTGAGGTTGCCGCCCTGCTCCCACTCGAGGTCCGCCTCAAGCTCCTGCTCAAGCCCCGCCCAGAGCTCCGTCGACAGCACTGCGAGCGGAATCAACTGCGGGTAGCGAACCTGCTGGTGCACCCAGCCCCAGTTTCGCGTCGACTGCTCGGCACCGATGTCGCCCTTCTCGATCAGCGTCACCTGCGCGCCGCGTTTCGCGAGATAGTACGCGGCCGCGCACCCCACGATGCCGCCGCCGATGATCACGATCTCGGCCTCGTTTTCCAGTTCCCGCATAGCGTCCTCCTCCGCGCTCGCCCCGCCCCGCGCGACTAGCCGCCGCGACCATAACTCGCAAGGTAGTCGAGCAGGTTCTGAGGACGATACTCCACCTCGGTGTCGGCCAGCCGTTCCCTCGCGGAGTCGCTGACCGCCTCGGACTCAGTCGACGGCGCGCCGATCGGTCGCAGGTAGGAGCCCGACAGGCGCGAGAGCGAGTTCATCGAGTTGCCGATCCATCCGGTTGGATCCGGTCGCAGCGTCTCTGCCAGGAACCCAGCGTTCAGCTCCAGGCCGCACTCGCTCGCCCGTTCCGCCATCCAGCGCAGCGTGACGTCCGAGAGGGAGCTGTCCGGGTAGCCACCTCCGACATTCGTGTGGACGCCGGGAAACCACACCTGCATCACCCGCTGACCCGGCTTCGCCGTGTCGGTCCAGAGCGTCGGCTCGAACGCGGTCCGACGCTCGTCGATCGCCAGCGCGTGGAACGCGTTCTCAGCGATTCCGGTCAGTTCCATGTCGTGGAAGCGCGGAGCCCTCAGGTAGTGGATCAGCGCCCACGGACTCGTCATCGGGACACCCAGCGCACCGACTGTGTCCCACACGCCGACGCACTTTATCTTCGCCTCGCGAGAATAGTCCGCACTGAACTGCGTCGATGCCGAGTCATCGGGATGCACATCGTCTCGATAGAGCTCGTACGCAGCCGCGGCGCCCGCAAGGCTGGCCGCTGGATCGCGACCTGCTGCTGGAGACGAGCCTGCCCGGCATCTTCGCTGCCGGGGACGTGCGCAACGGCACGAAGCACGGTGTCGCTTCGGCCACCGATGATGGCAACACCGCCGTCTCGATGTTCTGGCAGTACCTCTCAACGGTCTGGGTCGACCGGCGAGGCACGCGCCGGGGTCTACGCGTCGCGGACGCGCACCCTGATGTCCTGGTAGCCGGTCGCGCCATCGGGGGCGGGCCGGGCGCGATCCGCTGTCTGCGTCTCGCCACTGCCATCGGTCGCACACACCTCGATGCGGCACTCGCCGGGGGTCGCGTCCCACTCGCCGAACCACTGGCGCCAGCTACTCTGCGAGAGCGCTTCGCTGAGGCTCGCTGCGCGCCATTCGCCGGTGGGCTCGCCCGACCGAGTCACGCGCACCTCCACGGCACTGACGCTACGCAGGCCGCCCTACGCGACGCCGGCGACCGCCGCCCTGCCCGGGTCGATCGTTCTGCCTACCCTCGGCACATCGATGCGCGACTGTGTCTTGATCGGCGCGCGCTTCGCCCAGCCGCGACGAATCCAGCACGCGTCGAAGTCCTCCAGCGTCGTCAGCTCGATCTCGCCGAGCCACTTCGTCGCCGAGACGTAGCCGTAGAGCCCCGGAATGATCATCCGCGCCGGGAATCCGGGGTCGGCAGGCAACGGCTCACCGTTCATTCCAACCGCGACCATCGAGGGCCGGCCATCAAGCGCCACCTCCGTCGGGAACCCGACCGTGGAGCCATCGACGGAACGCGCGATGATCTGAGTGGCCTCCGGGAGCACGCCTGCTCGCGCCCGCACATGAGCAAGCGGGATGCCCAGCCAGACCGCATTGCCCACCAGGTCGCCGCCAACCTCGTTCGAGACGCAGGCCAGCCTCATGGTCTCCTCGCGGGCCGACATCGCCAGCAGGTCCTCGAAGCTCAGCTCAATCGGCTGCTCAACCATCCCGGTCACACGCAGTCGCCAGCTTTCGACATCAACCCGAGGCACGACCAGCACCGTGTCGATGCGGTAGAAGTCATCGTTCGGCGTGATCAGCGTCGCGAGCCCATCGACCTCGAACGTCGCGTCTGAGGCGGCCACGGGCTGCGATGCAGCCGCCGACGCATTCGAGACTCCCGGCGCCGGCAGCACGACGGCGCCGCGCCGCTTCGACGTCCACTCGCGGGCCGATGATCTGGCGTCCGACGGCCGCCGAGACCGCAGCCGCTCCGCCGATTGCACCGGCGAGGCGGAAGAACTCGCGGCGGCTGCCCTCGGACCCCACGTTCGGTTGCACGACCTCGCTGGCGTGCTCGTCGCTCGCTGGCGGTGCGACGGCAAGTAGCCGCCGCAGCGCGAACACGCCCGCGACGGCGGCCGCGACTGCGACCAGGGAGGTCGTCCCCAGTAGACCGGCGAGCAGTTCTGCGACGGCGAGCGCCAGCGGGGCAGCGAGCAGCCCGGCAAGGCTATTCCAGAGGTGGGCGCGGGGGCATCGGCAAGCTCTCTCGCTTGGATCGCTGTACTGCTCAGGCTAGAGATAAAGCATTGTTAGATTGCTAAAGGAGTCGCAGCACCTGACGCGGAATACGGAAATCTGGCCGCACTGGATGCGCGTACCGTCATCTGCGATCCCGAACGGTGAACATGCGTTCGCGCGAGCGTCGAACGGGTGGCGGATTCGAACAGGGCCGCGTACTGTTCGGCCAGCGCAAACGTGCTGCGGTGCCCAATCCAGGGGGTTCAATGGCGGTTGATGTCGCGACGGCGGCGTTCGTGAAGCAAATGGCCGAAGCCAGGGGGAAACCTCTGCACGAGAGCACGCCCGAGGAGGCACGCGCACTCGGTCCGGCCATGGCCGCCACTTATGGGCCGGCGCCGGAGATGGCGCGCGTCGAGGAGCACTCCATACCGGTCTCGGACGGTGAGATCACGCTGCGAGTGCTCGTGCCAATCGAGCCACCGCGCGGCGTCCTCGTGTACTACCACGGCGGCGGGTGGGTGATCGGCTCGATCGATGAGTACGACACGATGGCTCGCAAGCTGGCGGAACGCACCTCGTGCGCCATCGTGCTCGTCGAATACCGCCTCGCCCCGGAGCACCGTTACCCGACCGCCGTCGACGACTCGTACGCGGCCCTCGAGTGGGCGGGCGAGCACGTGCAGGAGATCGCGGGCAGCGAGGTGCCGCTAATCATCGCGGGCGACAGCGCGGGCGGGAACCTGGCCGCGGTGATGGCTCTGCGAGCGCGTGATCGAGGCGGACCTCGCATGGCGCTGCAGGTGCTGATCTACCCCGCCACCGATACGAACTTCGATCGACCTTCCTACATGGATCCCGAGAACCAGCTATTGCTCACCCGCGACGGGGTGATCTGGTTCTGGGATCACTACCTGCCGGACGTGTCTCGCCGCTCCGAGCCGGACGCCTCGCCGCTCCACGCGCCGGACCTCGCTGGTCTGCCCCCAGCAGTCGTGCTGACGGCGGAGCACGACCCGCTGCGAGACGAGGGCGAGGCCTATGCCGAACGGCTCTCCGAGGCGGGGGTCGAGGTGAACTTCAAGCGGCACCTCGGGCAGATGCACGCATTCTTCTCGCTGCTGATGCTGCCGGGCGGCGAACGTGGCTTCCAGCAGGTGGTGAAGGCCGTCCGCGCCTGCATCATGCGGGAAGCGAAGACCTAACAACTTCACGACACAAGTGAGACTGAGCCGAGCAAGACAGAGATTCACTGGAGCAACAATGGCTGACGCAACCGGAACGACCGACCTCGACGCAATCGTGATTGGTGCGGGGTTCTCGGGCCTCTACATGCTCGAGCGCCTGCGCGACGAGCTCGGTGTCTCGGCCCGCGTCTTCGAGGCGGGCGACGACGTTGGCGGGACCTGGTACTGGAACCGCTACCCCGGCGCGCGCTGCGACTCTGAGTCCTACATCTACAGCTTCTCCTTCGACAAGGAGCTGCTGCAGGAGTGGCAGTGGAGCGGCAAGTACCCGGAACAGCCGGAGATCCTCCGCTACCTGCAGCACGTCGCCGACCGCTTCGACCTGCGTCGCGACATCGAGTTCAACACCCGGGTAACCGCCGCCCACTTCAACGAGGCTGACAACCGCTGGGAGGTTCAGACTGACCAGGGCGACAAGCTCACCGCGCAGTACCTGATCACCGGCATCGGCTGCCTCTCCGCCGGGCAGGTGCCGGACATCGCAGGGCTCGACAGCTTCGAGGGTGACTGGTACCACACCGGCGCCTGGCCGCATGACGGCGTCGACCTGACCGGCAAGCGGGTCGGTGTGATCGGCACCGGCTCCAGCGGCGTGCGGTCGATCCCGGTGATCGCGGAGCAGGCCGCGGAGCTCACCGTGTTCCAGCGCACGCCGCAGTTCATGATCCCCGCGCGACACCATACCGTGGACGCCGAGTACCTCAACGACGTGAAGGCGAACTACGACGAGGTCTGGGAGAAGGCGCGCACCTCCCCCGCCGGCTTCTCCTTCGATTCGGTCCAGCGCTCCGCACTGGAGGCCACCTCGGAGGAGCGGAAAGCTGTATACGAGGCCTCCCGGGCTCAGGGCGGTTTCAACTTCCTCGGCAGCTCGTTCAGCGACATCGTGACCGACCGACGGGCAAACGACACCGCCGCCGAGTTCATCCGATCGAAGATCCGCGAGACCGTCGATGACCCCGACACCGCCGAGATGCTGGCGCCGACGGATCACCCGTTCACCTCGAAGCGGACCCTGATCGACACGAACTACTACGAGACCTACAACCGCGACAACGTGACGCTGGTCGACATCCGGCACGCGCCGATCGAGGAGATCACGCCGAAGAGCATCCGCACGGAGGACGGTGAGTACGAGCTCGACATCATCGTCTTCGCGACCGGCTTCGACGCGATAACGGGCACCTTCTTCAAGATGGACATCCGCGGCAGGGACGACCAGCTGCTCACGGAGAAGTGGGAAGAGGGCCCGAAGACCTACCTTGGTCTCTCCAGCGAGGGTTTCCCGAACATGTTCATGATCACGGGCCCGGGCAGTCCCTCCGTGCTCAGCAACATGCCCGTTTCGATCGAGCAACACGTCGAGTGGATTTCCGACCTGATCGAACACATGCGTGAGCGCGGACTCGATGTCGCGGAGGCGGAAGCCGACGCCGAGGAAGCGTGGGTGGCACACGTCAACGAGATCGCCGACATGACGCTCTTCCCCCTCGCCGACTCGTGGTACCTAGGAGCGAACATCCCCGGGAAGCCGCGTGTGTTCATGCCCTACCCGGGCGGCGTCGGCACCTACCGCACGAAGTGCGATGAGGTGGCTGCCGCCGGCTACGAGGGCTTCGTCCTCAGCACCGCGTAGGCAACTTCGGGTCCTCCCGCTAGCGGGAGTGCTTCGCTCGCTGCTCCTCCTGGAGCTCGCCGATTGCCTCGGCGCTGCGCGCGAAGATATCCGGCACCGGCCACCCGTTCAGCCCGGCGTACGTGTCCAGCTGGCTGCGGTGGTGGATGTCGTGCTCCAGCATCATCGCCAGAACGCGCCATCCCGAGAGCTGAGCGTCCGTGTCGATCATCGCGATCTTGCGGTCGAGCCACTCGACGGGCGTGGCCTCCAGTCGGCTGCGGAACGCGCGTGCGCTCTCGTCGAGCGCCGGAAGCCACTTGTCACGCGTGCTCACGTCGGGCGCAGGTTCGTTGACCCACCCTTCACCGCGGTACGCGGACGCGAAGTAGAGCCGCGAGCCCGCCATGTGGCCGACGATCTGGTTGATCGGCCAGGCGTTCTCGCCCTCGCCGGTGGCCGGCCGCCACCCGTCCGCCCCCGCCGGTAGCGAGCCGACATCACGCATCGCCCTACGGTGGACCGCGTCGAAGTAGTTCAGATACGCCTCGATCGAACGGAACATCGCACCCTCCCCGGGCCCTGCGTCAGCGGCTAGCCCGCTACTTCCTCGCTGAGCACATGCGTCGCGTAGCCGGTCTCAAGCGCCGCCTCGATGGCGGCTACGAGGCGGCGTGCGGAGCCAACGTCGAGCTCCACGGCCACGCGCCCGCCCGGCTGATCGGGGTCGCGGAGGAAGTCGATCGTCAGCGCGTGGTCCAGCGGGGCGTGAAACGGGTGGTCGTAGTAGACATTCGCCCGGCTGAGACTGAACCAGCCCTCCGGCCCCTTGCCGCTCCCGGCGATCTCGGCCTTCTCAATGATCCAGTTGCACATCGTGGGTCCTCTCGTCTTCCGCCGTCGTGTCGATCAGCCGCTCGGCTGCATCAGGTAGCGTTCGTAACAGTCGAAGACCTTGCCCCACGCGTCGGAGGCCTGCTCCGGGCGGTAGCCGGGGCGCTCGACGGCGAAGAAGCCGTGACCGGAGTCATCGTAGCGGTGGAACTCGTAGGTCTTGCCGAGGCGCTTCAGCTCCTCCTCGGTCTTATCGACGTTCTCAGGGGTTGGACCGCGGTCATCGTTGCCGAAGATGCCGAGCAGCGGGGTGTCCATCTCCGAGCTCAGGTCGAACGGCGCGACCGGCTGGCGCTCCGTCAGTTGATCCGCGTCTGCGATCACGCGCCCGCCCCAGCAGTCCACGACCGCGTCGAAGGCGGTCGAACGGCAGGCGATCAGGTACGACTGACGCCCGCCCGAGCAGAACCCGATCAGGCCCACGTTACCGTTGGCGAGTGGCAGCGAGCGCAGGTACGCCGCTGCCCCCTCAGCGTCTCCGACCACGCGGTCATCGGGCGCGCCGCCCTGCGAGCGCGCGGTGGCCGCCGCGTCGTCCGGCGCCGCATCCGGCGCCTCGCGGTGGAAGAGGTGCGGGCTGATCGTCGCGTACCCGGCGAAGGCGAGCTTGCGGACGACTTCCTTCGACCAGTCGTCCCAGCCGGGCATGTGGTGCGGCACCACGATGCCCGGGTACGGCCCGGTGCCCAGCGGTCGCGCCGCGTAGGCGCGTACTTCATCCCCGTCGTGCCCGGAGATGTTCACGGTCTCCGCGATCATGCCTTCGTAGTTCATGGTTCCCCAAAATCGATCACCGTCGCTCAACATGCTGTGTCGAGCCGAGAGGATACTCTCCCTCGCGACGCTTGCGCCCGCAGTACGACCCACCAACACCGCGCGCGCCGCTCCGAACGAAGCGCAATCGAGCCGATCCACACGCGACGGGTATCATTCCGACGCAATCACGCGCGTCGCGCCGTCAACTGCGCACCAACACTGGAGGTTCTCGTGACAGAGGTGATCGGGATGCCCGCGGTCGGCGTGAGCTTCATGCACGCCGGAGGAGGCAACGACGAGGTGCTGCTCGCAGCCCTCGAGGAGCGGACACCCGACTTCATCGCGGGCGACGCGGGCAGCACGGACGCTGGCCCGGCGTTCCTCGGCTCCGGCAAGGGGATGACCCATCGGTCGGGCCTCAAGAAGGCCTTCGAGACGATCCTGCCGATCGTCGTCAGCCGGAAGATCCCTCTGATCGTCGGGTCGTGCGGCATGGCCGGGACTCGCGAACACCTCGATGAGTTTCGGGACATCGTCGAGGAGGTCGCGCGCGAGCAGGGGCTGCACTTCAACCTCGGCTTGATCGACTCGGAACAGGACAAGTCCGCCCTCAAGGCGAGCCTGCGAGCGGGGCGCATCAGCCCGTTGGGGCCGGTACCGGAGCTGACGGAAGACGACATCGACCGTGCCACACACATCGTCGGGATGCAGGGCACAGAGCCGGTGATCGACGCGCTCAACCGCGGCGCCGATGTCGTGCTGGCCGGCCGCATCAGCGACTCCGCGATGTTCGCCGCCGTGCCGATCATGCGCGGCATCCCGCTGGCGCAGGCCTGGCACATGGCGAAGGTGATCGACCACGGCTTCACGAACGTTGAGCCGGTCGAAGGGGTGCGGACCAGCGTCTTCGGCATCGTCGGCGACGACTACTTCCGAGTCGAAGCGACGGATCCGAGGGGGCAGGTCAACGCGATGCGCGTCGCACACGCCACCGTCTACGAGAACAACAGCCCGTTCCACCTGCTCGAACCGCCGGGAGTGCTCGACATCTCGTCCTGCAACTTCGAGCAGGACGATCCGCGTACGGTCACGGTCACCGGCAGCGAGTTCGTCTCAAAGCCCTACACGATCAAGCTCGAGGGTGCGGAGCGCGTCGGCTATCGGACGATCACGATCGGCGGCATCCGCGACCCGGAGCTGATCACGCAGGTCGATTCGTTCCTCGCCTCATGCACGGAGCGCGTGGTGCAGATGGCTTCTGCACAGGGGATCAGCGAGGACGACTACCAGTTCTTCTTCCGCGTCTATGGCAAAGACGCCGTGATGCAGAAATGGGAACCGGAGGGCGGTACGGACGCCCACGAAGTCGCGGTGATCGGGGAGGCCGTCGCCGAGACGCAGGAGATTGCGAACGCGCTAATCAACATGGCGCACGTGATGTTGCTGCACTCTGACTACCCCGGCCGCCTGCACACCACCGGGAACGTCGCGTTCCCGTACTCACCGTCGGATATCGAGTGCGGTGCCGCGTACCAGTTCAACGTCTGGCACGTGCTCGAGCTCGATGACCCCCTCGAGGCATGTTCCGTCGACGTAGTGGAGCTGTGAGGAGGCATCGCGATGGCCAAACTCTCTGAGATCGCGGACGCCGTGCGGAGCAAGAACGCGGGGCCCTACGAGATCACGTTCGACATCCTCTTCCGCGACGCCGCGATGTACCGCCGGGTGAAGCAGACCGAGCTGATCGGCAGCGCTCTCTTCGCGGAGCTGTTCGACATCGCGGAGAGCGACTGCAACTTCGTCGCCTTCGACGCGGGGCAAGCCTTCAAGTGCACCATCCCCCGACCGATCGTCGCCGGGCATGTGGGCGATCCCGATGTCTACGGCGCGCAGCAGCACGCCCTGCTCCTCGATGTCGACATCCCGCTGGATGTGCACCTGGATTGAGCGCGCGGGAGTCCGCGAGGGGTCAGCCAAGCTCCTCGGCGGCACGGTCGCGACCGCAGAGGGCGATCAGCTCCTCGTGGTACTCGAACCACACCGTGTGGTAGCTCTCCTTCAGCGGGGACGCGAGCATCGAGAGGTCTCCGGCCCGCATCTCGCCGAGGGCATCGTCGAGTCGATTGCCGTAGGCTGCCAAGCGATCGACGTGCGCGCCAATCTGCTCGATCAGTGGAGCGAGGCAGGCGTGGAGCTGCTCGACGGAGCCGACCACGCCTCGTCCGTGCGCGCGTCATCCTCAAGCATCTGCCACTCGCTGACGAGCTGCTTGAAGTGGTCGTTGAACTCCGTAAAACGACCGTAGCATCCGGCCAACACCTCGACATCGAGGCCGGTCCGCTCCGACGCCAGCTGCGTATCGACCCACTCCCGCCCGTCGACGGCCAGTGCGACGCCGAAGGCGGTCGCCTTGAAGAGCGCAGCGTTCTCCTGCACCAGCGCCTCGATGCGGCTCTCCGCCGTCGAGAGCGTCGCCGCCGCACGCTCGGACGTGCACATGCCCTTCAGCTGCACCGTGCGACACAGCTCCAGCAGCGTGACGTCGCCACCGTGCGAATTGCTCAGGGGAGCGCCAGAATCGTCACGGTGCCCGCGTCGCCATTCACCTGGACGGTCGCCCCGTCGGGGATGCGTCGCGTGCCCTCGGTAACCGACGGTACACACGGGATGCCGAATTCGCGACCGACGATAATCGCGTGACTCTGCGCGGCACCTACGTCCATGATCACTCCACCCGCCGCGACAAACAGCGGCGTCCATGCCGGATCGGTGATCGGGGCGACGAGGATCTCGCCCGTTCCCAGCGCCGTCGGGTCCAACGGACTGAGCACCACTCGCGCGACACCCGTGATCTGCCCCGGGCAGCCCGGGGAGCCGGCGAGCACATCGCCAGCCTGTACCGGCTCGACCGGTGCCTCGCCCTTGCCGACCCACATCGACGGGTCCTGTTGCTCGCCGAGGAAGACGAACGGCTCTTGCAGCCCCGAGTACTCGTCGTAGAGGGTGTGCTGGCTGCGGATCGTGTCCGTGAACGAGCCCGGGTCCTGCAGCCACGCCTCGACCTCGTCCGCGAGCAGGAAGCCGAAGTCGCCGACATCGTCACCGAGCCCCTCGGCGACCAGTCGGTTGCCGATCGTGTGCAGCACCATGCGCGCTTCGTGGATCAACTTCACCGCGTTGGTCTTCGTCCGTTCACGCCCGGCCTAAAACAGCACGGCGGCGCGAGCGGCCGCCATGAAGGTGCCCTACGTCTCCGGGTCCGCCGCGAGCATCGACTCGATCTCAGCGACGATGCGCTCGCGCTCAGAGGCCATGTGCGCGTTGCGCAACTCGGGCGCAGCATCGTCGTCTGCGAGGCGCATGCGGTCGATCGCCGCGAGCGCGAGTTCCGGCTTTGTCTCCCACGTGTGGTTGCGCACTTCCCACTCGTTCGGGCCGCGTGCGCCGAATTGCTCCACGAACGTTTCGAACTCCGCGAGGAACGCCTGTCCCGCGTCGCCGTCCGACGCGATGCGGTCCATCAACCCCGGGACGCCTGCGTCGAACAGAGCGGTCAACCCCGCGTCGCCCGCGACCATGCGCCCGAAAGTGAACGGGCGAGGTGCTGGAGCAGCAGTAGCGACGGCTTATCCGCCCAGTGCAGGTCGTCAAGCACGATCACTAGCGGCGTTTGCTCGGCCGCCGCTCGGATGAAGCTCGTGTAGGCGTCGAACAGGCGGAACTGCGCCAGGGCGGGATCAGTGGCGTCTTCTGAGTCGGTGCCGAGCTGCTCCGTCCGCAGGAAGATGCGCCCGAGCTCCACCGCCACATCGGCTGGGAGATCCAGCGCCGCCAACTCTTCCTCGCCCCCGTAGGCGCGTCCGACCTCAATCCACGGCCAATAGGACGGCACCCCTTCCGACTCGTGCGTGCACCCAACGAGGACTCGCGCCACGCACGCGAGCGTACGTTTCGAGTTCCAGTGAGGTGCGTGTCTTCCCGGCGCCCGGGTCGCCAACGAGCATCGCGACATTGCCCTGACCCGCGAACGCGCGGTCGAAGGCCGAGCGCAGCCGCTCCAGCTCTGCTGACGGCCCGACGAAGACACTCTGCGCCAGCCGGTCGAGCGGGTTCGCCCCACTGTCTGAGTGCGAGGCGGAAGCGGCCTCGGGGTCGATGCGTTCGAGGGCTGCAAGCACCTCGCTGGCACTCTCCGGGCGATCCTCAGGCACCTTCTGGAGCAGGTGCAGGATGAGAGCTTCGAGGTCGGGCGGGCAGTGCTCGCTATGCCACGAGGCCGCGACGGGTAGCGTGTTGATGTGCTGCGAGATCACGGCTGTCGGATCGTCGCCGATGAACGGCGGCCTGCCGGTAACCAGCTCGTACAGCATCACTCCCAACGAATAGAGGTCGGACTGCGGCGCCACCGCGCCGCTCAGCGCCTGCTCCGGCGGCATGTAGGTTGCCGTCCCGACCATCATCCCGGCCCGCGTCAGCCGCGTGCGGTCGAGCGAGACAGCGAGGCCGAAATCGCCAATCTTCGCCGTGCCGTCCTCCGCGAGCCACACATTGCCGAGCGAGAGGTCGCGGTGTACGACGTTGTCGCCGTGGGCGGCTTGCAGACCTCGGCAGACGTCCATTGCGAGGCTGAGCGTGCGTTCGAGGGGCAGGTCACCGTCCGCCTCGGCGAGCAGGTCCTTCGCAGAACCGCCCGCCATGTACTGGCTGACGATGTACGGCTGCGAGACGCCGTTCACGTCCTCCTGGCCGAGGTCGAGTACAGGCACGATGTGAGGATGGTCGCCGAGCCGGCCCATCGCCTGCGCCTCAGCACTGATGCGCTCGCGGCCGGCGTCGTCCAGCCCTTCGGTGCGAATCAGTGCGAAGGCGACCTCACGATCGAGCAGCGAGTCGTGCGCGAGGAAGACGCGCTTCTTGCCGCCCTTGCCGAGGAACTCCCGCACCTCGTACCTGCCGCCTGCGAAGGCGGAGGGGGCGTCGGGCTGCGGGACCGGCTGCGATTGTGACGCCTCGACGTGCCGGCCTACATCCGAGGATGGCGGGCCATCGAGCATTGCTTCAGCCGCACCAATGAGCACGGCCGCGTCTGAGTTCGTGTCGTCGAGCGCCAGTGCCTCGCGAGCACGTCGAACGGACAGCGACCAGTCCTCCCGATCGGCAGCTTCCTCCGTCTGGTCGAGCAGCGAGTCAATGCGGCGCTGGATGCGTGCGCTCGGCATGAGGCCGTGATGATACGTGATGGGCGGCGTGAGCCTGGCGCGGAGGGCTAACTAGGGCGGTCGGCCTCGAGCGCGTACTTCGAACCCTCGGTGTAGTAGCGACGGTGCCAGATGCCGGTGGCCGCCTCTCCCCGTCGGGGCATGCGCCAGGTCGTCACGTCGCACGCATCCAGTCGGAGGGACATCAGGGCACGTGGCTGATCGATCGTGTTCGTGATGTAGGCCTCTGAGCCTTCCGGCGTGGTGTATTGCTCGGAGATGCGCCGGTACCGGTCGCGCCATGCGTCGTCCTTTCCGAGGTCGTGCACGATCTCCGTCGCACCCTCGACGATCACCTTGCGGTACGGTGCCGCCTCCTCGTCGATCGTGACGGCGATCCGCGGGTGCGCTCGGATGTGCTGGAGCCACGCCGACTGCTCTCGCGGTGTGAACCAGATGCGCCCGTCTTCGAAGAGGAACCAGATCGGCGTGACGTGCGGATCGCCCTCTGAGTCAACCGTGCCGATACGCATCAGCACGCCAGGTGTGAGCAGGAAGTCCGTCATCTCATCCGGGGTTAACGCGGGCATGCAGACCCTCTCAGTCCGTAGTGGGCGGGAACGTGCTTGCGGTGATCTCGCGCGCGCGGCCGGCGTCCACGCCATTCGCGACCATGCACGGCGCCATATCCGCCAGCGCGCGCTCCGGGTCGCCCCACAGCCGGTACTTCTTGTACGTGTCTTCATGGTCGATGCCGAGTGCACGAGCGAAGACGCTCAGGTAGTGCTCGATCGTGAGCGAGGTGTTCTCCTCCTCGACGCAGATGTAGCGCTGGCAACTGTGGTAGAGCGTCGCGAACGTCGATGCGCCGGCCTGCTCCGCTTGCCGCAGCTGGCCCTCGACCATCGCCGACCACTCGGACTTGTCGAGTTCCGCGGGGATGCAGGTGTTGCCCAGCAGCTCATCGCTGCCGATCTCGATGTACTCGAGGCCCGGCACGGCGCCGAGCAGTGTCTTTGCGGCCTCGGCCTCGCGCTGGCGCCGCTCCTTCTGCGAGTGCCAGTGCAGCGCAACGCGGGAGGGCACTTCCTGCACAAACATCAACTGATCGAGACGGGCAGCGAGGAACTCCGCGACATGCTCGGTCTCGAACGGAAGTTCCTCCTCGAAGAGCTCGTCGTAGTAGTAGGTGCAGGACGGGCACCACAGCAGCACGCGATTCGGCTGGTACTGCTGAATGTGCTTGATCGCGGCGCGCGCCATGCCATTCCCGGCATCGACGTCGCCACCTCGGTTGTGGACGATGCCGCAACAGTAGCCGGGGCCGCCGACAGCGACGTAGTCCACGCCCAGCATGTCGAGGATGTCCGTGACCGTCTCCACCATGTGTGACGTCTGCAGGACGTTGCAGCCCAGGTAGAGCACCACGTCGTGTGGCTCAGGCTCCGGTGGCTGCTTCGTCACCCACGTCTGAGCCTCGGGCAGCGTCGTGAGGTCGCTGACGAGTGTGATCTTCTCGAAGACCTTCGCGTAGCGTCGGCCGGCCGGGCGTCGAGGTGGGGGAGCATCCGTCATCAATAGCCTCCGTGGGAGCCGCTGCGCCCTCACGATACACGGCCACCAGCCGCCACCGCTGGCGAGCTAGTCGAGGTCGCGAATCCCCGACCTCACCATGAGGGGCGCAACGATCGCTACAAGCAAGATGCCCGTCCCGCCGATCGCCCATTGCGGGCCGATCTGGTCGGCGAGCAGGCCGACGAAGAACGCACTGAAGCTCGTCACGCCCCAACTCAAGTTGTAGACGCTCGAGACGCGGCCCCGGTACTCGTCGCTCGTGTAGGCCTGGATCAGCACGCTCGACAGCGACCAGCGAGCAGTCGTGCCGAAACCCACGACGGTGAAGAGCAGTGCCGAGAGCCAGTACCGCGTCGCGGCCGCGAATCCCACCAGCGCGGCGCCGAGTAGCAGCGACGACGCCAGCATCAGCCAGGCCCGCCGCCGGCTCGGCAGCGAGGCGATCAACAGTGAACCCGCCAGCGCGCCGACGCCGGAGATGCTCAGGAGTGTGCCGATCTCGAACGCGCCCCCATCGAGCACCTCGGCAACGAAACCGGGCAGCAGGAAGAAGTACGGCATCGAGACAGTCTCGAGCACCAGGTTAACCGTGAGCACGCTTCGCACCGGGGCGTTCCGGCGGACATAGCGGATGCCGTCGGCGATCTCCCGCAGCGGGTTCTTCCCTGCCTCGGCGGCCGCGCGGAGGCGAGGATGGCTCGCCACCTGCCCCATCAGCAGGGCGGCCCAAAGGTAGAGCGCCGCCATCAGGAAGTAGACGTACTGCGCCCCATCCACGCCAACGCCGCCACCGACAGCTGCGACGAGCCAGCCAGCGAGGCCCGGCATTACCAGCCGCGCGCCGTTCATCCCAGCCGTCATCAGCGCCATCGCGTTCATCAGGCGCGCCTGCCCGACGATCTCGGGTGTCATCGCCTGGCGGGCCGGCATCATCAGCGCCATGGAGGTGCCCTGCACCACCGCTGCGACCATCAGATGCGCGACCGTGATCTGGTCGCTCACGATCAGCAGCCCGATCACCACGGCGTTGACGGCGTTGGCGAACTGCCCGGTCTGCACCACCCACTTCTTCTGCGGCACGATGTCCGCGATCACCCCACCGAAGAGCGATAGACCGACCTGCGGTACCGAGCTGGCGAGGGCGATGCCACCAAGCAGCGCGTAGCTGCCGGTCAGCTGGAAGACCATCCAGCCGCGAATGAACACCTGCATGTTCATCGACGTGAAGTGGCCGAGCAGCGCCGCGAAAAACCAGCGGAAGTCCGGCACCGTCAGCGACTCGAACGTGCGCAGCCGCCGGCGGCTCGGGCCCTGACCGGAGACGACCGGCTCGGCGATCGGTTCAGGCTTGCGCTCGGGCTCGAACACCACTGCGGCCGGCGGCTCCGCAGCGTACACACGCTCAGCGAGGTTGTAGCCGCTTCGCTCAATCGGCAGGACGAGCGGCTCCTCGACGTGGTCGCCCTGTGCTCCGTTGCTCGGGGCGTGCTGGGGCGACTGATTTCGCGACCCAGCGGCGGAGGATTCGCTCATCGCGGCTCGGTGCTCAGGATCACGCCCACCCCGTGTCTCAGCATCCCGGTGGCGACCAGGATGTTCTCAACGTCGGGGATCTGCCGGGCGCCGTCGCCGGGCTGGTCGTCGGCGCATCCCTGGATCTGCCTCACGCCCTCGACCCAGTGCCCGATGCCGTGCAACCGGCCCTCCGAGACCTGACCACCGAAGGTGTTAATCGGAAACTCCCCGTCGATCGCGATCCGGCCGTCCTGGATCCACTCGAACGCCTCGCCGCGATCGCAGAAGCCGAGGCCCTCCAGCCACCAGTAGATGTCCGGGGCGAACCCGTCGTACAGCATCGCCCCATCGATGTCGGCGACGGTAAGGCCCGCGTCGGCGATCGCAGCCAGCGAGGCATCGACCGCCAGCGCGCCGATCGCGCGGTCTTGCTTGCGCCCGAACCTGGACGGCCCGACCCCGACGATCGCGACCTCGTTGTTCGCGTTGAACATGGGGGACCCTCTCACGCGAACCGGAACTGCGGCACGGTCACGTCCCCACGATCCTCGAAGGCTCGAACAACGGCAACATGCTGATGTACGCCCTGGAGACAGCGCGACGGTGGGACGACGACTTCACCGACGGAGACTTTGGTGTTCGCCTCGTCGATCCGGAGCAGGCGGCGGCGTTTAGCACCCGACTGCTGTCGATCGCGGAGGGGGCAGTGGTCGTCGAGAACCTCTACGCCTCGTTCGTGGAGGACGCCGCCGACGTGCGCAGCCAGATTCGACGTGTGCTCGTACCGCTCTCAGCCTTCCTGCTCCTGCTCGTGGCCGTGAACCTGATGGCCGGGCTGATGATGTCCGTACGCGAACGTCGACGCGAGATCGGCGTCCTGAAGGCGGTCGGGCTCACCCCCGGCCAGATCACCGCCAGCATCCTCTCCGGAGCCGTGGTGCTCTCGATCATCGGGTCTCTGATCGGTGCGCCGGCCGGGTGGGCGTTCATGCGACTGCTGCCGGGCTAGGCGACGCGTGACGAGGGCTTGCCGGCTGACTTCGTTCAGGTGCCCGGCCTCGAATGGGGCGCCTTCGTGACGGTGCTGGGCGTGGCGTTCGCGCTGCTCGGCGCAGCGTGGCCCGCCATTCGCGCCTCGCGCGCAGGGATCGCCGACGCCGTCCGGCTGGAGTGAGCACTCAGTAGACGGAGGGGCTTTCGCCTATAGTTCGGCCTGAGGGGATCCGGACAGGTCGCGATGGCAGATTCGCCCGTGCCGCCCCCGTCACCTCCCGCGCGACGCCCGCTCGTCTTCTACGGCTACTGGATCGTCGCCGGGGCGCTTGTCGCCCAGTTCGTCTTCACCGGCACCCAGATTTCGATCATCGGCGTCTTCCTGAAGCCGATGACGGAGGACCTGGGCTGGCAGCGAGCGGAGTTCTTCTACCCGCAGACACTCGGCAACTTCGTGTTCGCCTTCTTCGGCTTCTTCATCGGCGTCTACGTCGACCGCTACGGAGCACGACCGCTGATGGTGATCGGCGTGACGGTCGTCGTCGCGTCGCTCTTCCTCGTCGCGGAGGTGACCGAGCTGTGGCAATGGGTCGCGCTGCGAGGCGTGTTCTTCGTCCTCGGTGCCGTGCTGGTCGGCAACCTGGTGGTCAACGTCACCGTCGCCAAGTGGTTTGTCGAGAAGCGAGGTCGAGCGATCGGGATCGCCGCGATGGGCGTCTCGCTCGCCGGCGTGGTCTGGCCCCCGCTGATGACGGCCTTCACCGACGAGTTCGGCTGGCGAGCGGGCTGGCGCTTCCTGGCCATCCTCGCACTGCTACTCGTCATCCCGGTCGCGATGATCATGCACCGCCGACCGGAGGACGAGGGGCTGCATCCGGACGGGAAGAGCGACAAGGAGGTGGCTGCCGGCGGAGGCGCGATCGCAGCTGCCGACTACGCCAACTCCTTCAACCGGGGCGAGGCGCTGCGTACCAGCGCGCTCTACCTGGTAATCGTCGCCTTTGGACTCGCGACGGTCGGGGTCGGGGTGATCCTGACGCAGACAATTCCATTCCTCACCGACGAGGGGTTCAGCCGCAACACCGCCGCGCTGATGTCGTCCTCCATGTCCCTACCGGCCCTGATCTCGAAGCCGATCTGGGGCTTCATCATCGAGAAGGTAGAACCGAGGCCACTCGCGGCGATCGGGTTCATATTTTCGGCGGTCGCAGCAATCATCATCCTGCTGGCCGCGAAGGCAGGAGCCGCACCACCGCTCGCCGTCGGCTACGTGCTGATGGGCGTCGGATTCGGAGGCCACATCCCGATTCAGGAGGTGATCTGGGCCTCCTACTTCGGTCGCCGCTACCTCGGCGAGGTACGCAGCGTGGCGATGCCACTCTCGATCGTGATCGGCGCCGGTGCGCCGCTAGCGGTTGCGAGCTACTTCGACCGCGTCGGCAACTACGACGGTGCCTTCTACGCGATCAGCGCGCTGTGGGCGATCGCGGCCGTGCTCGTGATGCTGGTGCGCCAGCCGCGGAAGCGTGCGCCGGCACCGCTGGCTGCCCCAACCCCTACGCCCGTCCCGAGCGATTCCGAGGAAGCTGCCGTGCTCCCACCTCTACTGCCCCAACCCGCAGCGAACACCCCTGTCCGCGCATTGCGCGACTACATGCAGGGGCCGCCGAGGCGCTAAGCAGCGCCTGAGGTTCGCGGGGACAGTCTCCCGCGATCGTGTACCGTTCGCCAGCGCGTGAGTGGATCGGGAGGCGAGCGATGGCTGAGCTTGATGGCAAGGTCGCGCTCGCCGTTGGAGCGACGCGCAAACGTGGCCTCGGTCGCGCGATTGCGACCACCCTCGCGGAGGGCGGCGCCGACGTCGCCGTCACGGGCACCGGCAGACCGCCGTCCGAATTCCCGGAGGACGAGCAGCAGGAGGCTGGCGTGGGGCGCCCGAGGTGGCGGAGGAGTGCGCGAACTTCGGTGTTCTTTCGCACCACTGCGAGCTGGACGTCACCAGCAGCGAGGACATTCAGGCGACGGTCGCCGAGACGGTGAGGCGCATGGGACGCATCGACATCCTCGTCAACAACGCCACCTACCCGCGGGGCGATGACCGCGTGCCGCTGCCGGACCTGGACGATGACCTCTGGCGAAGGATCATTGACGTCAACCTCACCGGCACGATGCTGTGCTCGAAATACGTCGCGCGGCAGATGATTGCGCAGGGTGACGGCGGCAGCATCGTGAACATCTCATCGGTTGTCGGCGCTCGCGGGGGCGCGAACACCGCCGCGTACGCCACTGCGAAGGGCGCACTCCACATCCTCACGGGTTCGCCGGCGGCAGAGCTAGGCCCTGAAGGCATTACCGCCAAGGTGGTCGCTCCCGGGTTCATCGACGCCGCGCGCATCGACGAACTGCGCGAGGGTGACCGATGGGAGCGTCGACTGCGCACGATCCCGCCGCGCCGCGCCGGTACGGTGCGGGAAGTCGCGGACACTGTTCGTCACCTCTGTGGACCATCAACGCGCTGGCTCAGCAGCCAGACGATCTACATCGACGGCGGCGAGACGCGCTGAAACCGAGGAGCTGAGATGGACTTCATTCACTACGAGCACCACAACGAGCAGATCGCAGTGATCACCTTGAACCGGCCGGAGCGCCTGAACGCGCTCGGTAGCCAGATGCGGCTGGAGTTCGAGGAGGCGCTACAGGCCGCCGCTCGCGACCCGGAGGTGAGGGTGGCGATCGTCACCGGTGCCGGGCGCTCCTTCTGCGCCGGAGCGGACATCAAGGAGTGGGCGGCGGGCACCCCGCCGATCCGCCTTCCTCCGGAGGCCACGCAGTTCCTCAACGAGTACGGCACCGCCGACGTGATCAAACCGCTGGTGGCCGCGATCAACGGCCACTGCCTCGGCGCCGGACTGAACCTGGTGGCGACCCGTTGTGACATCCGCATCGCTGGCCAAACCGCCCAGTTCGGAATGCCCGAGGTCGCTCGCGGCACGATTGACCTCACGACGCCGTTCGCCCTCGAAGGCTTGCCTCGCGCGTTCCTTTCGGAGCTGCTCTACACCGGCGACCCGGTGACGGCGGAACGGGCGTACGAGGTCGGGCTGATCAACGCCGTGGTACCCGACGAGGATGTGATGGAGGCCGCGGTCAGCGTGGCGGAACGGATCGCCCGGCACTCGCCGGCGGCCGTGCGGGCGACAAAGCTCAACCTGCTGAAGACGTTCGAGGCGACCGAGGCCGCTCGGGTCTGGGAACAGCGCCTCAGAGAGCAGGTCTCCAGCTCCGGCGACACCAGCGAGGGAATGCAGGCATTCGTCGACAAGCGCAGCCCGCTGTGGGACCAGGGCGAGCCGCAGAGCGACGAGTCGCGCTGACCTCACGGTCGCGCCGCCGGCTACGCAGGGGGCAAGTTCAGCAGGCTCACCGCGTTGCCGCCCAGCCACTTCTCCATCACCTCAGGCTTCAGCGGGAGCGTCCACAACTCGCTCACCGCGCGTTCGAACGGGATCATGTTGTCGGTCGCGAACAGCACCTGATCCTGTAGCAGCGAATTGCCGAACTGCAGCAGCGTCTCCCAGCCGCCGCCCGGGGTGCCGATGTACTTCGGCGCGACGGCCCCGATCTCGATATAGACGTTGCGATGTTTCCAGGCGATACCGACCAACTCCGCAACCCACGGCCAACCACCGTGGTTGGCGACGATCGTGAGATCCGGAAAGTCGCACGCGATCTCGCACAGGGGCAACGGACGCCCGTACTCGATCGATCGGTCGTTCGAGAAGTTGATCGAAGTGTGGATCGTGACCGGAACGCCCAACTCCTGACACTTCTGGTACAGCGGGTAGAAGCGCTTGTCCTCCGCCTTCACCCGGTACGAGAACGGCTGCAGGTTGACCCCACGCATGCCCCGCTCCGTGACCTCACGCTCGACAACCGCTGCCATGTCGTCACCCGCGCCGGGGTTGACGGTGCAGTAGCCGGTGAGTCGGTCGGGATGCTCGCCGACGATGCGTGCGACGGCGTCGTTCATCGCCAGATAGTCGCCTGCAGCCCACTCCGCCTGCAGGACGGCGTGGTCGATGCCGGCCTCGGTCATCGCCTCGACCATCGCCGACGCGTCTGAGCCGCCTCCGCGGTCGCCCGCGTAGATGCGGCCGTAGTTCGCCAGATAGGAGCCCGCGTCACCACCACCGTCATCGCCCGACTGCCACTCCGACGCTGGAAGCGTCACCCGAAAATCAACGATCACCACTCACCGCCTCTGGCTCAGTCCGCCGCATTGCGCGACGACTGTAGCGGATCGCCCCTCGCTGATTCCACGGCGGAGGATCCACCCCGGCGATCACTCGCCTCACGAGTCGGGTACTCTCTCCGGGCGCACGAAGCTGGCGTGACGCGCCGAGGAGATCCAATGCGACACGACTTCACCGGAGACTGGCGGGACCACTACCGCTCTCGCCTGATGGACGCCGAGGAGGCTGCGGGCCTCGTGCAGTCCGGCGACCACATCTGGATCCCGCCCGGGCACGGCGCCCCGGTGATCCTCGCTACGCTCGCGGCTCGCACCGGTGAGGTCACCGATGTCGAGATTCGCGGCCTCGGGGTCCCGAACGGCGGCCTCTTCTCGGCGGAGGCCGCCAAGTCCTTTCACTACCAGGACCAGTTCGGCAACGCGTTCAGCCGCCCTCCGCTCGAAGACAAGATAATCGACTACCATCCCTACTGGCTGGTGGGCGGCCACAAGGCGCTCGACGCCAGCCGGGACGAGGCCTGGCCCATCGACAACATCCTGATCACTGTCTCGGAACCCGATGATGATGGCTTCGTCTCTGCCGGCTGCAGCATCTGGGACAGCATCACGACCTCACGCCGCGCGAAGCGGGTAATTGCGGCGATCAATCCGAGGACGCGGCACACGTACGGCGAGACGGTGCTCCATGTCTCGGAAATCGACGCGTTCGTCCCGGACGACCGCCCGTTCGCTCCTCCGGTGACGCCGGAGCACGACGCGACCGACGAAGCGTCGGCCGGTTACGTGAACGAACTGATCAGCGACGGCGACACCATCCAGATCGGCGTTGGGTCGCACACCGCCGGTCTCGTCCACTTCGGCCTGCTCGAGGGGAAACAGGAGCTCTCGTACTTCGGCGAGCTAACGGTCAAGGGCCTGGTGCCGCTGGTCGAGCAGGGCGTCTTTACGGGCAGGACAAATCAGCTGCACCCCGGCAAGTTTGTGGCCACCGTCATCGGGAACACGCCTGACGAACGCGAGGTGGTCTACGGGAACCGCGCGTTCGAGCTCTACGGGACCGAGTACGTCGCCGACCCACGGAACATCGGCCGCAATGACGGCATCATCGCGATCAACGGCGCGCTCACGATCGACCTCACGGGGCAGGTCGGCGCGTACACGATCGGGCCGCGCGTCTATGCCGGCATGGGCGGGCACCTCGCGTTCGCGCTCGGCGCCTTCTTCGCCCCGCGTGGGCGCTACGTCAGCGTGCTCCCGTCCACCGCGATCGGTGGAACCGTCTCTACGATCGTCCCCCAGTTCGAGCCCGGGCAGGTTGTCTCCGTGCCTCGCGAAATCGCCGACACGGTGGTGACCGAGTACGGGGTCGCGCGGCTCCTCGGTAAGAGCGTTCGTCAGCGGGCGGACGAGCTGATTAGCGTCGCTCACCCGGACTTCCGAGGAGAACTGAGGAAGGCCGCGAACCAGCTCTTCCACCCTTAGAATCCGCGAGCCACGATCCTGGCGGCGCACGATGTCATTCGGCGCCTCCGCACCGCCGAGGGCATTCCCTCACTGCTCGACGAGTTGCCCGCTGTAGAATCGAGTCATGCGTCAAAGCAGCGCATGAGGGGGTCGACGTGAGCTCTCGGATCGACATCGGTCTACTGCGCACCCGGGTGCCGTTTCTCGCGTTGCTGGTCGTGGTTGCCTCCGTCCTCGTCCACTGCTCCGGCGGCGGAAGCGATGAGTCGAGCGCGGACGTCACTCTGGTGATCGTGAACAGCGAGCGGTTGGAGCCCCCGTTCACGGTGACCGTGGACGGAACGACGTTGATCGTGAACGGGCTCGCTGGACCGTCGCTGATGCCTGCTCCCGCTCAGCAGGAGCAGTACGGCCTTCCGCACCCCGTGAGCCAGTTCGACTAGACACACCGGGTCGGCCACCAGCGCCGCAGCCGATCGGCAAGCACGAGGAGCTTTCCAATGCCACTGACGCTCGATCGGGTCGAGGTGTTCGACGTGGCGATGCCGCTGGCGGGCAGCTTTACGAGCGCCGGTGTCGCTAAGAGCGTGACGAAGTGCGTCGTCGTGCGCTTGCACGCCTCGGACGGCGCGACCGGCATCAGCAGCATCGACCCGCTGGGTGGCTCGCCGAATACCGGCCCGGAGGTCGCGGCGGCGATCCGCGAACGTGTCGCGCCGGCGCTGATCGGAGAGGACCCGACCAACGTCCACCGCATCCTCGAGATCGCGCGAGGACTCGCCCCGGCACAGCCCGGCGCCGTCGCCGCCGTCGAGGTGGCCTGCATCGAGCTCGTGTGTCGGCGGCAGGGCATCGCCCTGTACGACTATCTGGGCGGCACCGTGGATGACCGGCCGCTGTTCAACGGCTGGATCGGGGAGCTGCCCCCGGACGAGGCGGCAGCCGAGGCCCGTCGGTGGCTCGAGGCCGGATTCCTATCGACGAAGATCAAGGTCGGCAGCGGCGTCGAGCAGGACCGAGCCCGCGTCGAAGCGGTGCGCGACGTGGTCGGCGACGTGATGAAGCTGCGCATGGACGCCAACCAGCGATACGACGCCGACACCTCGCTTGAGCTCTGCAAAGTGGTGAAGGAGTTCGACATGCAACTCTTCGAGCAGCCCACGCCGAAGGACGATCTGGAAGGCATGGCGCGGGTGCGAAGCGAGGGCGGCATCCCGGTGATGGCAGACGAGTCAATCAGCGATCACGAGAGCCTGCTGCGGGTGATCAAGGCCGACTGCGCGGACTTCGTGAAGTTCGGCGTCACGCAGGCCGGCGGTCTGCTGCCTGCCGCTCACATGCTGGCGACGGCCGAAGCGGCGGGCCTCCCGGTCGTGCTGGGGCACGGCTTCGGGCTCGATCCGAGCACGATGGCAGAGATCATGCTGGCGTCGACATCGCGAAACGTCGTGCCGGGTCTCGAATGCGTCGGTCCGCTGAAGGTGGTCGACGCGGTGACGACGACGCGCCTCGACATCGGCGCCGGCAGCATCACGCTGCCCTCAGGCCCCGGGCTCGGCGTCGAGCTCGACGACGCGAAGCTCCTTCAGTACCGCCTCGACAACGCCGCCTGAATGGCGGATGACTTCACGCTCGACGACGCCCGCTCTGCTCTTGCCACTCTGCGATCTGTGGCACCCGATGACCTGGAGCTACCGCTCAGTCAGGCGAATTCGCTTCCATCCTCGCTGGCGGCATCGAGGTGAAGAGCCTGCAGGACGGCCTGCTCGACTTCCCCACGCACGTCGGTGAGACGCCGGCCTACTGGTGCTGGCGCGTCGGAGAAGGCGAGATCGAGTGGTGGCACACTCGCGATGCTGGGTTCGCCGGGCGTCGGCGCATCGACGCTGTGCCGCCATCCGCGTGATCGCGCCCGATCCCAGCCGCCGCTACGGATAGATGATGAACTCCAGCAGGTTGCCGTCCGGGTCCCGCGTGTAGGTGCTGGTGCCGATCGTTCGGCCGCCCCCGCGGCCCCCCTCACGCTCGACGGGGCCGGCTTCGATTGGCGCGTCGGCGGTAACAAGCATCCGCGCCAGCGCCTCCGATCCGCCCTCCCAGACGAAGCAGAAGTCGCCACACCCGGGCATCGCGGTGGGGCCACGCAGCGTGAACGAGTCGCGCTGCCACAGCTCCGGGCCGTGGCAGTTGATCTTTGACTGACCGAAGGTGAACGCGAAGATCGGCGACTCGCCGTCGCGCCACTGCTGTTCTCCCACGATCCCAAACCCGAGTCGCCTGTAGAAGTCGATCATGCGGTCAGGATCACCGATCGGAATCGAGGCGTGGTCGAAACTCATCACGGGCATCGTTCTCTCCTTCGCATGGCGGCGATCAGCCTCGTTGCGCGTCGCTATGTCACCGAACCTGACGCGCCAACGCCCGAGAGTCAGTTGGTCGGGACGCTGCTGCCCATCAGCGCGATCAGCCGGGTCGCGTCTGGCTCCGTCTCCAGCTCAGCACAGACCTCGATCAGTTCGTCCCGCGCCTGATCGCTGAGCGCACCCGTCACCATCTTGCGGAACTTGGCGAACACCTCATCACGGGTCACCGGGTTTTCGCTGCCGCCAGCGTAGGAGCCGCCGCGCACGTGTCCCCATTGCTCGACCACGGTGCCGTCGCGTAGCCGCACTTCGACCGAATTCCCCTGCACATCCCGACCGAGCGAAGTGTCGTGGACGATGTTGATCTTGGAAATCATCTCCAGGACCTGCGGTGCCGCGATCTTGTCCTCCGTGAACTGATCGACGAAGACATCGTTCTCCAGCAGCATGATTGCGGTCACGTACTGCAGGTTGAGCTGCGCGGAGGTGATCGTCGTCGGGACGTAGGGCCAGCCGACGTTCTTGAACGGCGCCTCCGCCAGCGGGATCGTGACCTGCTCGATCTCCTCCGGCGGCAGGGGGTGCTCGCCTCGCAGCATCTTGATCGCCTCAAGCGTCGGGTGATTCGGGACGCGGCAGGCCCACATCTTGATATTCACCCCACGGGAGTGGAAATCGCTTCCCAGCCCCGCGGTGAGCTGATCGAGGTCGTAAGCATCCGTGCCGCGGTTGCCGGTGTGGGCCGCGGGGAAGCCGCCGAATTCAGCTTCGAAGACGTTCGGCGCGTTGGTGAATCCGCTGGCGGCGAGCAGCGCGCCGAAGGTGCCGGCCCTCGCTGCCTGTCCGGCGAGCAGACGTTTCCCCATCCCGCCGTGGTGCGTGAACATCAGGCTCGCAGCCTGTTGACCGGCGTGGCCCAGAAGGTCAACGGCCTGGTCCGCGTTCAGCCCCAGCGCCTGCCCAGCAGCCCCAGCCGAGGCGAATGTGCCCGTGAGCCCCGGCCCGTGGAACCCGATCTCCGTGTGCGGAATGCGACCGACGCAGCGCCCGACCCTCGATGCCACCTCGATGCCGGTCGTCACCGCAGAGATCAGCTCGCTGCCGGACATCGAACCAGTGTGCTCTGCCAGGGCCAGCGCGGAGGTCAGGGTCACCGATCCGTTGTGTCCGCCAGCACCGATGTCGTCGATCTCGAAGGCGTGGACCGCCGCTCCGTTCAACATCGCCGCGCTCGGAGGCGAGAACCGCAGGTCGGTGGCCCAGACCCTCGACTCGCTGGCCGCTTCCGACGCGACGAGCGTGCGCCGCAACGCCTCCGACCATGGCAGCGGGGCACCGAGCACCGCGGCACCGACTGTGTCGAGGATCATCAGCTTGATGTGGTCGACGATCTCGTCCGGGATGTCGTCGAATCGTGCGCTGGCGATGTACTCGGCGACGCCGCGGGTGTGGTGGTGACTCATCGTTCGCTCCTCTGTGCTCGTCCGACTGTGCCGTAGCTACTGGGCCGCGAGCAGACCGGCGAGCACCGCGACGTCCGCGGCATCCTCAAGCGAGCCTACCGCCTCGATGATTGCCACCCTGCCCTGCTCGCCCACCGAGCCCGCCGCGTAACGGTCGAACTTCTCGCAGACGTCATCCCAGCGCATCGGGTTCTGTGGCGAGCCCTTGAACGGCTGCGCAAGCAGGACGTGCTGCTCGCCGCCAAGTTCGAGGGTGACCGTCACCTCGCCGTCGGCGGGCAACAGCGTTACCTCTGCGGCAATTCGACGCACGGCCGGGTCCGCGACGGTCTCGTCCGTCAGCGCGAGCGGGTCCGAGGCGTCGCGAGCCAGCGCGACGGCGATCGCGAACGGCAGGCTGTATTGCGCTCCCATCACGTTTCCCGGGTCGCGGATCTGGTGGCGGGCCTCCAACATGCGCCCGCTGCCGTGCACGGTGACGGCGGTGAGGGCGGCCAGCTCGAACGGCTGCTCGGCCTTGAAGTCCCCGATCGCCTGCACGACCGACTGGTGACTGGCATGCGTCGGGAACGACTTGTGGAACGGCGGTTGCACGGCCCAGTCCTTGCCGAGGCCTTCGACGAGCTGATCGAGGTCGGCGCCCGGCAGCGAGAACGCGTTGAAGTATCCGAAGCGCCCTTCAATCACCATCGACGGGCCGGTCAGTCCGCCCTCGCTCAGCAACGCGCTCTCCAGCCCCAGCTGGCTCGCGCGACCGAGGTGCATCCGCTTCGTGTCCGCGCCCTCCCAGGCAAACTCGCCGAGACCGCCGGCGGCAGACCCCGCGAGACCGAGAGCGTGCACGAATCGGCGCTCGTCGAACGCCAGCAGTTTGCCAACCGCCATGGCGGCCCCAAACGGCCCCTGCGCACTGGGATTGTGAAACCCTCGCTCGCTCTCCAGCCCGACCGAGCTGCGCATCAGCCGTGCCGCAACCTCGGCACCAACGACGAGCGCGACCAGCAGCTCTCGGCCCGCGAGATGGTGATGCTCCGCCACGGCGAGAGCCGCCGGGAACACCGTTCCGGCCGCGTGCGAACCGGTAAGCGGTTCGCACTCGAACGCGCCGATCATCGAGCCGTTCGCGAAGGCCGCGCGGGCGATATCCGCCCGCCACGACTGCCCGATCACGGTCGCCTGCGGCGAGCCGCCGAGTTCGCCGACCAGCTCGTTGACGGTCTGTGACCACGGCTGGTGTGAACCGACGAACCCGGCCGCGAGCGCGTCCAGCACGAGGATCTTGAACTCGTCCACCAACTCCCGCGGCAAGTCCTCGTACCGCGTCGCGGCGACAAAGGCGGCGATCTGCTGGGTCTCGCTCATCGCTCACTCCATGGCAGACGCGTCCGCGGCCCCGGAATCCCCGTCACCGTACACGGCCACGCAACAGCATTATCATGCCGTGGCTCGGCCGAACATGACGCCGACGGCAGCGAGCGTGGGCAGCTGATGCCAGACGAGATCTCCGCAATAGATACGTACGAACGAAAGCGCGTCGCAGTCGAGGGCACGGAGCTTGCCTACGTCGATACCGGCGAAGGCGACCCGTTCGTGTTCCTGCACGGCAACCCGACATCGTCCTACCTCTGGCGCAACGTCATTCCCCACGTCGAACCGCACGGTCGCTGCCTCGCTCCCGACCTCGTGGGGATGGGCGACTCCGGGCCGGCACCGGACGGCGGTTACCGCTTCGTCGACCACGCGAAGTACCTCGACGCGTGGTCCGAGGCCGTGCTCCTGGGCGACCGCATCACGCTGGTGATCCACGACTGGGGCTCCGCGCTCGGCTTCGACTGGGCGCGCCGCCACGAGGAGCGGGTGCGGGCGATCGTCTTTATGGAGTCGATCATCGCGCCCTTCCCCGGCATGCCACCCGAGGGCACGATGTTCAATCTGCTGCGCGGTGAGCAGGACGAACAGCTGGTCCTCGAAGAGAACTATTTCATCGAGCAGGTGCTCGGGCCCCGCGTGACGCCCGAAGCGCTTGAGCGCTACCGGCTGCCGTACCTCGATCCGGGTCAGTCTCGAATGCCAACCCTCATCTGGCCTCGCGAAGTGCCATTCAAGGACGGTCCCGAAGACAACGCTGAGGTCGTGCGCACCTATGCGAAGTGGCTGCAACAGACGCAGCTGCCGAAGCTGTTCATTCGTGCCGAGCCGGGTGCGATCCTGCGCGGTCCGGCGCTGGATCTCGCACGTTCACTCCCGAACGTGACTGAGGCGACTGTCGAGGGCACTCACTTCGTCCAGGAGCAGTCGCCAGATGCCATCGGCGAGGCGATCGCCGCATGGCTGCAGGGCGTCCTCTGAGCTGTCCGGTCGGAGGCGCTGGCGACGCAGGCCTAGACGACGCCCTGCGTCGCCAGCGCCTCGATCTCTGATGTACTGAGCCCCAGCTCCTCGCCCAGCACCTCTGCGGTGTGTTCGCCGAGGCGCGGCGGGGACGTGATCGTGACCGGCGAGGCTTCCAACTGGATCGGACAGCCGAAGAGCGTCATCGGCCCCCGATCCGGGTGATCGATTTCGACCAACATGCCGCGCGCTTTCAGTTGCTCGCTCTCGAAGAGGTCCCCGCTGTCCATCACCGGACCGGCGGGCACGCCGGCGGCACCGAGTATCTCCGCAGCCTCGAACTTCGAGCGTTGGACCGTCCACGCTTCGATCGCCTCGCGCACATCGTCTCGCCGCTCACCGCGTGCGGTGGCGAGGTCGGACGGCAGGGAGTCTTCGCAGTCGATCGCTCGGGCGAGCGCCTGCCACATGCGCTCGCTATTGGCGACGACGAAAACGTGGTCGTTGGGCCCGCCCGGCGTGCAGGGGAACAGGCCGGTGGGAGCGCCCGAGGCGTCGCCGTACGGAGGCACCGGGTCGCCGCTCACCTCGCGTCGGGTCAGCGGGACGCGCGCGAAGTTTGTGACGGCGTCCTGCATCGCGACGTCCACCTGCTGCCCAAGACCCGTGCGCTGCCGCTGCCAGAGCGCGGCCATGATCCCCAGTGCGGCATGGATGCCGGTGCCGGTGTCGCCAATCGTGGGACCGGGCTTCAGCGGCTTGGTGTCGGCCGTGCCGGTCAGCGCCATCGCGCCGCCGGTCGCCTGTGCCACGAAATCGAAGCTCTTGCGTTCTGCCCACGGCCCGCTCGTGCCGAAGCCTTTGACCGTGCAGTAGACGAGGCCCGGGTGTAGCTCTCGCAGCACCTCGTAGCCGAGGCCGAGGCGCTCCATCGTGCCCAGGCTGAAGTTCTCCGCCACGACGTCGAAGCGGGGCACCAGCCGCAGGAAGATCTCACGCCCTTGCTCGCTCTTGAGATCTAGCCGCAGCGAGCGCTTGTTGTTGTTGAGGGTGATGAAGTACGTCGAGTCCGGCCCCGGGCCGCGCCTCCCTGGATCTCCAGCCGGCGACTCCACCTTCACGACATCCGCGCCCAGCCAGCCGAGCGCCTGCGTTGCGCTCGGTCCGGCTTCGTACTGAGTGAGGTCGATGATCCTGACATCCGCGAGCGCTGATTCCATCGATGCGCCTCCGATCGGTGTACGGGCGACGCGATCGCCGCCCCGCCCGCGTTCCGGGCGGTGTGCTGAGGGCGAGAGGATACGCGCCCTTCAGGCCGTCGTGTTGTCATGACTGATCTTCGTGTCGATAACTGGCTCGCATGTATGCTCGCGTCGGAATCCGAAACGCACCTTGAGGCGGACAGATGAAAGCGGCATACATCGAAGGGCACGGCGGCCCTGAAGCGCTCAAGTACGGCGATCGTCCGGACCCGGTGGCTGGTGCGGATGAGGTCGTGGTCGACATCCATGCCGCCAGCATCAACGGCGCAGACTGGAAGGTCCGTGCCGGGGGATCGATCCCCCAATCCGCTTTCCCGTACATCCTCGGGCGCGACTTCTCCGGGGTCGTCAGTGCCGTGGGCGAGGACGTGGACGACCTGCAGATCGGCGACCACGTCTTCGCGGTGTGCGATGCCGGTCAGGAGGGCGCCTACGCGGAGCAAATCGCGATCAAAGCGTCGATCGTGGCGCACAAGCCGGAGGACGTCTCGCACGTGGACGCCTGCGCGCTGGCGCTCACCGGACTGACCGCGTTGATCGCAGTCGAAGACACGCTGCACCTCGAATCAGGCGAGACGATCCTGATCCAGGGCGGCGCGGGAGGCGTCGCCGGGTTCGCGATCGAGCTGGCGAAGCACCTCGGAGCACGGGTGATCACGACGGCGAGCGCGACAAACCACGAATACCTCCGCGAGCTCGGGGCCGACGAGATCATCGACTATCAGAAAGAGGACTTCACCGAGCTCGTCTCTGACTGCGATGCGGTGTTCGAGACCGTCGGCGGTGACGTGGCCGAGCGCTCGTTCGAGGTGATCAGGCCAGGCGGGCGAATCGCGTTCATTGCCTCGGGGGTGGGGCTAGAATCACCGCGCGCCGACGTCACCTCGCTCCGTCCGAGGGTCGATCGTGACCGCCCCCACCTCGATCGCATCGTCGAGTTGCTGCGGCTAGGCGCGATCCACGCCCCGGAGATCACCCGGTACTCGTTGGCGGACGCTGAAGCAGCCCACCGGGTGAGCGAAGATCGCCATCTGCGCGGCAAACTGGTGTTCGAGATTCGATAAGACTCGAGACCAGAGTTGGGCGACGGTTCGAGGCTATCTGGCGATGTAGCCGCCATCGATGACGAGCTCAGTCCCGGTCACGAACGAGGCCTCGTCGGACGCGAGGAACAGCACCCCGTTGGCCACCTCGATCGGTTCGCCCGTCCGGCGCAGCGGCGTGACCTCTGCGGCCCGTGTACGCGCCTCGTCGGATCCCGGCGCGCCCGACCGCATGGACGGCATGAAGCCGGGGTGCACCGAGTTGGCGCGGATGCCCTCGGGGCCGTAACGCACCGCGGTGGCCTTCGTGAAGATGCGCACCGCGCCCTTCGAGGCGTGATAGGCCGGATGCCCGCCGTCCGAACCGACGAATCCCATGATTGATGAGATGTTCACGATCGAGCCGCCCCCGGCGCGCCGCATCGATGGCACGGCGTGCTTCGTTCCGAGGAACACCCCGGTTGCGTTCACGCTCATGATCGCGTCCCACCCCTCGGTGCTCATCGGGTCCTCGAACGAGCTGCTGCTCAACCCCGCGTTGTTTACGAGGATGTCGAGCGGACCGAACTGCTCCTCTGTGAACTGCAACAGCCGTTCCCAGTCACCCTCGTCGGAGACGTTGGTGGGCAGGAACTGCGCCCGACCGCCGGCCTCACTCACCTCCGATTCCACCTGCTGCCCGCCGTCTTCCCAGACATCGGCGATCACGACAGCAGCGCCCTCGCGAGCAAGCAACTTGACCTCGGCGGCACCCATCCCGCCGCCGCCGCCAGTGACGATCGCGACCTTGCCTTCGAGACGCATAAGTTCCTCCTCGGGCAGCCCGCCGGGGGCCGCAAGCTCGCCGTGTTGGGGCGGATGCTAGCCGTCGGGGGCCGGTTCTGTCTGGTCTCAGACCGCCGAGCGACGGCGAGCGACGCGAGTTCGTCGCTCGCCGTCGTATCGCCCGTGCTCGGATCAGCCCGTCGACGCTGCGGCTAGAAGCCACCAGCCTGAGCGATCAGGCGCGCGGTGCCTGCGCCCTGGTCCCAGCCATGAGCCTTGATCAGAGCCCACGCGGCGAAGCGTCGCGAGCACGAGCCTCGCTGCCCGATCGCCTCGCCAGGCTCAAGTCACGGAGACCCGGATTGTGCAATAGTCGCTTTGGTCAGGCAGGAGCTGCTCATGATTACGGGAATGCCTCGCATCGCAATCGCGGTGCGCGACATGGACGCGGCGATCGCTACGTTTCGCGATGGCTTCGCCATGCCGGTGAACGAGGTTGCGGGAGCAGTGGAGAGCCTCGGAGTGCGCATCGCGATGTGCGCTCCGGGCGGCGGCAGCAACGTCGAACTGATGTCACCCGCCGATCCCGACGCACCGCTAAACGCCAGCCTCCAGCGGTTCATCGACGGCCGAGGAGAAGGACTCTTCGCCCTCATGCTCGAAGCCCCCGATCCCGACGCTGAGGCGGACGAATTGCTCGCTCGCGGCCTCGGCGTGCTCCCGCTGATGCCGGGCGCAGGCGGACGCGACGTGCACCCTCGGTCTACTCACGGCGTGCTGGTCCGCGTCTATCCGACTGTGCCGGCTAGCGGGGCGACACGTCCGCCTCCGCTGGTCACGGGGATTACGCGTGTGACAATCGCGGTGCAGGACCTCGACCATGCCGTGGAGGTCTACCGCGATCAGTTCGCGATGGCGCTCGACGAGCTCCCGGCCGATGCGCAGCGAGGAGTTCGAGCAGCGCGCTGCCGGCCGGGAACTGGTGGCGTGATCGAGCTCGTCTCCCCGCTCGACGCCACACGGCCATTCGCCTCGCGCATCACAGAATTTCTTGCGCAGCGGGAGGGGATGTTCGAGATCGTGCTCCAGTCGGACAACCTCACCTCAGTGGAGGCTCGCCTGAACGAGCGCGGCGTGGCCGTCGGTGCGTGCCCCGATGCGACGGACGCGCTCGAAGTCGGCCCCGGCTCGGCATTCGGGGCGACGATCCGCCTGGAGCAACGGTCCGCCGCCGGGTGAGTTCCCGCGCTATGGCAGATGGCTCGGTCGACCGGCTGCGACGAAATGCGCTGATCATGGTCTGGGACGGCCTGCGGCCGGACATGGTGAGCGAAAAACTGACGCCGCGTCTGCATGCTCTGGCCGGTGCGGGAACCTGGTTCGAGCGCAGCCACTCCGTCGTCCCCCCGGTGACTCGCTGCAACTCTGCGTCACTCTCCACCGGCACCCTGCCCGAGCACCATGGCATCCCCGGGAACTACTTCGTGATGCCCCGCAACGACGGCATTCACCTGCTCAACGCCGCGGACGCGGATCATCTGGAGCAGCTGCGCCCCTTCCGCAACGGCCGCCTGCTGCTCAGGCGAACGCTGGCGGAACTCGTGTCAGATGTCGGCGGCCACACGGCGATCGTCGGCACGGGTAGCCCGGGCGCAGCGCTACTGCAACATCCCCAGGTGCGAGATGGAGCGTTCTCGGGCGACGCGATCTACAACCACTCGCTGTGGCTCGGAAGCTCTCGCGAGGATGTCAAATCTGAACTCGGACCGATGCCCGAAGCTTCCGTGCCGAACACTGAACAGAACGTCTACTTCACGAAGCTCATCACCGACCTGCTCCTCACCTCCAGCGAGGCACCGGCGCTGATCACCTTCTGGCACACCGATCCCGACCGCACCACACATCGCCACGGGGTGGGGCACCCGGACGCCCTTCGTTCACTGCGCGACGCCGACCGCAACCTCGGCACCATCCTTGATTCGCTCGATGCAACCGGGCGAGCCGACTCCACGAACGTGATCGTGACGTCGGACCACGGCTTCGCAACGGTCACGGAGCGGGTGGACGTCGACGAACTGCTCGCGCGCGAGGGAGTGAAGGAGAGGCCCGAGAGCTCGGATGTGACGACTGCCGGCCCCGCGATCTACATCACCACTCCCGGGATATCGGATGAGGAACGTGGGCGCGCGACCGCCGCCGTCGTACGTGCGCTGCAGTCGGAACGCACGATCGGTAGCATCTTCACCGGCGCGCGTGGTGCACCGATTGTCTCCGGCACCTTGCCGTTGAGCGCGGTTGGCCAGGGCGGCGATCTCGCGCCCGACGTGCTCTTTTCTTTCGCCTGGTCAGACGCCCCGAACGAACATGGGTACGAAGGCGTACGGCCCGGTGACTTGGCGATCGAAGCGGACCACGGCGCCCTGAGCTCGTGGGAGATGCGAAACACCCTGGTGGCGGCAGGTCCAGACTTCCGGCTCGGTTACGTCAGCCAGCTACCGGCGGGCATTGTCGACGTCATGCCTACGCTGGCCCACACGATGGGGATCGATCCGGGGGTCGATGTGGACGGTCGCGTGCTGCAGGAGTCACTGACAGAGAGCGGCGCCCAGGTCGACGGGCAAACGAGCCCAGACCCGCACAGTCAGCTGCTTGAGCGTTCGGCTGGTGCCTACCGCCAGCGGTTGCAGCTCTCGCTGTACGACGGGTCGACGTACGTGGACCTCGGTGAGGCGGCACGTACCTAGGCGGGTCCGCAGAGTGCTACTCGTCGTCTACTCGTCGGGCGGGCCCGTGCCGGTCACGCCGGACCGCACCAGATCGTTGTACTCCTCGCTGTCGATCCCGAGTAGCCGCGCGAACACCTCAGCCGAGTGCTGGCCGAGCGTCGGTGAGGCACTCGTTGCCACGGCGGGCGTCCTCGAGAAGCGGAAGGGGACGGCGGTGTGGGCTTGCCTGCCCGTTTCGGGATGGTCGAGATCGACGACTACCCCACGCTCGCGGAAGACTGCATCGGCGGCAACTTCGCGGGCGTCGAGTACCGGCGCCGCCGGCACGCCGGCCCGCGCGAGCCGTTCGGCAACCGCATCGCGGAGCTGACCGACTGTCCACGCGACGATCAGCGCGTCAAGGGCATCCTCGTTTGCCTTCCTGAGCTCATTGTCCGCAAAGCGCGGATCCTCGGCCCACCTCGGCTGCTCGGCAACTTCGCAGAGCGCCCTCCACTGCTCTTCCGATTCCGCGGCGATCGCCACCCACTGCTGCTCGCCGCGTGCGGGATAGAACCCGTGGGGCGCGAAGGTCAGGTGCCGGTTTCCCTGGCGGCCGCGGACGTCACCGTTGAGCGAGTACTCGAGAATGGCGTCGCCGATGAACGTGGCGTTCGACTCCTGCATGGAGAGATCGATGAGCTGGCCCTCGCCGGTGCGATTGCGGTGATGAAGCGCCGTCAGCATCGCGGCCGCTGCGTTGTAGGCCGAGACGAGGTCAGAGTACATCGTGCCGGAGTTCAGCGGCGGACCATCCGGGTAACCCAACAATGACGACATGCCGGAGCTGGGCTCGATCGTCCAACCGTTCCCAATGTAGTCGCGGTACGGTCCGCTGGCCCCGTACGCGGAGATACTGCACATGATGAGGTTCGGCTTGATCTTCCGAAGCACTTCGTAGTCGATGCCCAGGCTCCCCATCACGCGGGGCGCAAAGTTCTCGGCAACGATGTCGGCCTCAGCGACCATTCGCCGGAACATCTTCATGCCGTCCGACGAGCGCAGGTCAATTGTTACTCCCTGCTTGTTCAGATTCACCCAGTTGTAGGCGGGGATGCAGTTCCAGGGGTGCTGCGCGGTGGGCACATCTACTAGCGCCCGAGGCATCTCATCCCAGTACGCGTGACGCTCCACGTCCGGTCGTCCACGTGCCTCGATCTGGACGACGTCGGCACCCATGAACGCCAGCAACTCCGTTGCAAACGACCCTGCCCAGGCCTGGGTCAGCACGACGGCGCGAACTCCCACCAGGGGTCCCCCGCCCTCGAGTTCCCCCTGACGCCGCCAACCGGTCGGAGCAGCAGCAGGCTCGTCGCCCCTTGTGGCCACCTCATCGAGAATCTCCGCGCTGTGCTGACCGACAGTCGGCACCGAGCTCCGAAGTGACCACGGGCTTCGCGAGAGCCTGGCGGGCGGGCCGGGATACTGCGGGCCATCCGGGTCATCCGCCGCGCGCACGAAGAACTCCCGCTCGTGCAGGTGATCGTTCCGCATCAGCTCATCGATGTGCAGGGCGGGGCCGGAACGCACGAGCATCCTGCCAAGTGACTCGAACAGCTCCATCTTGTCGGACGCGCCCAACTTCGCGCGCATCGCCGACTCGATCACCTCCTGATGAGCCTCGCGACCTTCCCGCGTTGCGAGCCGATCGTCGTCCGCGAGTTCGGTCAGGCCCAGCGCGATCATCCCTTCTCGCCAGCGGTCGCCCGTCGCGAGGCCGATCCAGATGTGGCCATCGCGCACCGCGCGGGGATGCCGCTGTTGTGCCTGCGCCGGACTACTGCGCGTGGGCAGTACGCCCTGGTATTGCGACAGCAGCAGCGCATGACCGGCGGTGGCGGCGAGGGCATCGGCCTCCGCAACATCGACTTGCTGGCCGCCCCCGCCCCCGTCGCGGTGGAAGAGCGCAGTCATCGCGGCGCAGTAAGCGGCAGTCCCTGCGTTGTAGGAGGCGACGAAGCCGCTTCCCTTCAGTGGCTCCCGGCTGGCTATCCCACCGACGAAACCGTGACCGGAGAGGGCGAAGTCCGTTAGGTCACTGCCTGGCCAACCCGCGCGAGCGCCAGTCAGCCCATTCGGAGTGACCGAGACGAGGATGGCCTCGGGCCGGCTACGCTGCAGGGCTTCGAAGTTCAGCCCCCACGCTCCCAGCGAGCCGCTCGAGTAGCTATCGATCACGATGTCGCAAGTTGCGGCCAGCCAGCCAAGCGTCTCACGATCCTCTGCCCCTGACCGGTCCAGCGCCAAGGAACGCTTCCCAGCGTGCACATAGCGCGCAAGGATGCTCGTCCCGTCCGGACCGAACGGGGCGAGCTTCCGCAGGGCGTGACCGTCGGTCGCCTCCACCAAGACGACGTCGGCACCGAAATCCGCGAACTGCCGCGCGCACCATGCGCCGGCCATCGATGACGAGAGGTCGAGCACGCGGACTCCGTCAAGGGCGCTCAACGCAAACTCCTCGAACGCTCATGGGTGGCGGCTCGCCACTTCACCCCGGCGGCGGCTGCTGCCGTGGCAGCTGCGAGACGCGCCTCCCCGACGGTGGCCGCTGCAGCCTCTTCGAGCGTGCCGCCAGTCGGAGACTGGGTATGTTCGCCCGCCATGATGGGCGGAATGATAACGCTAGCGACCGGACAGAGGAGCTGCGCCTTCGGGGGATCAGGGTGTGAGCACCGCGCGGAAGCGAATCTCGTTCGCGCGGAGGCGGGCGTGGACCGCATTCACCTCGTCGAGCTGGTGGGTTTCGATCTGCGGTCGGATCTCGTGGCGGACGGCCAGTTCGAGTACATCGCGCAGGTCGTCGCGTGAACCGAAGAAGCTTCCGATCACTCGGAGCTGGAGACCGATGAACATCCCCGGCGGGACGGGCAGAACGTCGCCGTCGGCCGCCGCCAGCACGATCGCACCCTGTCTGGCGATGCCGGGCAGGAGCGTACCGACTGGGTCGAGAACGTTCGCCGTGTTGAGGACGATGTTGGCGCCCCCTCGTCCGGCGAGTTCCTCCGCGGCAGCCGCCGCGTCGCCCGCCCAGACAGCTCCGCGTTCACGCGCGACCTCGACCTTGTCGGGGCTGTTGGTGACCGCATAGACCTCGGCGCCCAGAACGGCGGCGATCGATATCGCGAGATGCCCCAATCCGCCGATACCGATCACCGCGACCCGCTGGCCCGGCTCGATGCCACCGTTGCGCAGTGCGGCGTAAACGGTAATCCCGGCGCAGCAGAATGGTGCCGCATCGGCGAAGTCGAGAGCGTCAGGGAGCGGGACCGTGCGGTCCGCCGGCACACGCAGGAACTGAGCGTATCCGCCATCGATCGACAGGCCCGCGAACCGCGACGTGCCCAGCACGCATGCCTCGTCCTCGCCGGCTTCGCAGTACGAGCACTCCCCACAGGCGAACTGGGGGTGCACGGCGACGCGGGCGCCGGGTCGCAACTGATCGCCGGCCTCAGCTCCGACGGCTGCGATCACGCCTACCGACTCGTGTCCCGGTACGAATGCGTCGCCTTCAGGGCGGCCATCGATCACGCGCAGGTCGGTGAAGCACACTCCGCTCGCCTTGACCTCTACGAGCACATCGTTAGGTCCGATTTCAGGGATCGGACGGTCGCGCAGCGCGAGCGGCTCACCGGGGCGTTCCCATACCGCGGCACGCATCGAGGTCGCCATCTGAGCAGTCCTTTCGGGCGCGCTCACTCTGCGTAGTAGTTCTGATACGTGAACAGGAAATTCGTCGCGCCCAGGTACGCGCCAACGTCGTGCTGATTAATCGCCTCGCCGTGCTGATCGACGACATCCTCGGCTGTGGTCATTGGTTCGTCCATTCCTCTGGCGGGCACCGACAAGCGACACGACGGTCGGTCGAAACGGTGAGACGGCGCGCCGGATGATATTCATCGGATTATCCTGCCACGCCGGCAGACGGCTGGGCGCTGAACTGCTTCTAGCGGTGCCTAGACGTGGCGCAGCGGCGACCGGTAGGCGATAAGCACGGCGCCGACGGCCGTCGCAGCGCCCATGATAGCGAGAGTGGCACCGGCGTCGAAGATGCTGCGCATGAGCAACACGTAGAGGGCGCCCACGGGCAACATGCCGTTGAATGTTAGCGCGACGATGCTCATGACTCGGCCCATCATGGCCGCATCCGTGTGCTCCTGGAGCAGGGCTCGTTGGGAAGTCATCAGCACGCCACCAGCTACGCCCCAGAGAATCATGAACCCGGCCGTCGCCACATAGACGTTCGAGATCCCGATCACGAACAGACCCGGGCCAAACAGGAGGAAGGCGGAGAGATGCAAAATCCCCTTACGACCAATTTCTCGGCGCGAAGCGAGATACAACGACGACATCGTCATGCCGACGCTCATCACTGCAAACAACAGTGACGTTCCGAACGCGTTCTGGCCGAGCTCGTTCTTGGCAATGTCCGGCATGAGGATCCCGTATACGCCGATTCCCGTGCCCATGAACAGTCCTACGACCAGCAGCGAGCGGATCGGTTCACGGCCAAAGCCGTACGCCAGACCGCTGCGGATGCTGCGTACCACCGCCGGGATGACGCTTCCTCGCACGCCCTCGTCGACCTCGTCGACCTCGTAAGGCCGTAACTTTACCGGGATCATCAGGACCGCTGAGCCCAGCATGAGCACTCCCCAGGCGAGAAACGCGGTGCCAAATCCGAAGGCTGCGATCATCCCGCCTCCCACGACGGCTCCCAGAATCAACGAGACCGACTGGCCCATATTCTGAAGTGCGATCCCGTTGAGCAGCCGTGTCCGCGGGACGATCTGCGGGACCATCGCCTGGAACGTGGGCATCGTCACAGCGATCGTCGTACCAATGCCGGCCGCGATGATCATCCCGACGGCGAGGTTCATCAAGTCCGCGAACACCAGCAACGCAGCGGCGCCGAAGATCGCTGACCCTGCGAGTGACATGGCCATCACCAAGATGCGGCGATCGACGCGGTCGGCTATTGCGCCCGCGGGCAGAGTGACCACCATTCCGGGAATGCCGACGGCAAGCCCCATCAGCGCGACAGCCGGCGTCCAGTCGCTGATTTCCAGCGCGAACCAGACGAACGCAAATCGAGAAATGCCACCGATCAGCGCGTTCAGGAACTGCGCACCCCAGAAGAAGCGAAAGTCGCGAATGGCGAGGACTTCCGCAATCGGACTGCGCTCCCCGACGGCATCGGGGGCGACAGGAGTCGTCGTCACAAGGGTTCGCCTTTGCCTTTCGTAGCGCGATGGGCTGGACCACTGTAGCGCCCAGCCCGCTCTGCCAACTGTCCCGACCAACAGCTCACAGCCTCGATGCCGAGTCCGAGGGTGAGATAGGCACCCCCTCCTTCATGCGCGCGAGCAGTCGCTCATGATGACGGGCGCTGCGCAGTAGCAGCAGTGCGAACGCCAGTGCCACGAGCAATCCCAGCATCCCCGCCCCGGCCATCGCCCAGCGCGCCGAATCGCCCGGCAGGTCCGGCCCGAAGTACCCGCCCCCCGCACGCAGTACGACGGCGACCGAGAGCGCGACACCGAACGCCTCGCTCCTCCAGCGGCTCTGCGGCCCGCCGATACGCTCGCTGGCAAACTGCGGCAGCAACAGTTGCGCCATGCCGATGATCAGCATGAGCACGACGCCGATCGTGACGATGTGCAGCACTGTGTCGCCTTCGACCACCGACAGCGACTCCGACCTGCCGAGCGCCCGAGCGGCGAACAGCAGGTTCAGCGTCGCCGCAACGGTCAGCCACGCCATCGCCGGCCAGAGGATCGCCGCGAAGCGTCCGGCGATTCGCGTGAGCCGCCACGGGCCACGCCACCAGCCGGTGATCGCGCCGGCCCAGAGCAGCCCGCCGGCGAGTGCCAGCTGGCCAACACCCTCCAGCAGCCACGTGTCCGTCACGCGGCCATCGGCGATCAGCCTCGCCACGACGATCGCCACGACGCCGAACTCCAGCAGCACTCCGGCACCCAGTACAACCGGCTGCGGCATGCGCTTCGTGGCGAAGAACGTCGGAAAGACATACAGCAGCATCCCGACGATGAACGCGAGATGGAAGCCGAAGACCTGGAGCTCGACCAGCGTGGCGCTCCTCGCTGTCGGCAGCACGGCAACGCCGTCCCCCGCCAGCTCCGTGAGCCAGAGTGCTCCGACGATGGCCTGCACGAGGAACCAGCCGGCGCCCCCGATGAACATCGGAGCGAACGCCTCTCCCCGCCGCGCGCTGGGGGCGACCGTGCCCACCACATTCACCGCGAAGCAGGCAGCACCGGCGACTTCCAGCCACGCCCCCAGCGCCATCAGGACGGCCATGAACTCGCGATCCGCCATCGCCTGTCCGAGCGTGCGCAGCAGCACCCCCGCGATCAGCAACCACAGCGTCAGCGGGGCCAGCCCAGGCAAGGCGAGCGGCCGACGCGAGAAGTTGGGCATCAGAAAGTAGCTCACGCCGACCGTGAACAGCCCCACGAAGCCGATCGTCTGCAGGTGCCCATGCACCTGGGCGTGTGAGAACCAGCCGGCGCTGACCGGCTGCTGCAGGGCCGCCTGAATCGGAAGCGAGACCGCGAGCGCGAAACCACCGAGCAGCGAGAACAACAGCGCTGCCGCCAGGAAGGGCAGGTACGACACCTGCTGACCACGAAGGTCCGGAACTTTGAACGAGCTGCTCATCGCCTGTCGACTCGACTTCGCTAACGCCAGAAGGGGTTGAGGAACGAGAAGTTATGATCGTTCGTCACCGCGGGATCGATGTCGTACGGTTCCCCGATCACATCGAAGCCACTGCCGTCGATTGCGATCGAAAACAGCGTCACCGCAGGACCGTCGGGTCCGATCACCGCCCCATCGAAGACGATGAGTTGGCCGTCCGGTGAGAACGCGCCATCGAGCGGCACAGTTCCGCCTCCGCCATGGCCCGCGAACCGGTCATCCGGTCGCAGGTCCGCTCCTCTCAGGCCGTCGAAGACCGCCTGGTGCAGGTCGGACACCAACTCGCCGGTCGACAGATCGAAGATTTGCATCTGCCCCACGATCAACAGTCGCTGCCCGTCGGCGCTCGCCGCGATGTGGAATCGAGGCCCGTCCAGATTCCCCCGCTCCAGCTGGTAGCAACCGGCCGTCCCGCCGTCGCGGATCGTCAACGTCAGCTCCCCGCTAACGGAGTCCCGGACCTGGATCACGAGGCACTCGCCTTCGGTGGCCCGGTGTGCGATGCGTCCGTCGGCCAGCCACTCCGACGACTCGTTGGCGCCGAGGGGCTGGCCATGATCGGCGCAGCGCGCCGCCAGTCGCCGGTTTCGAGGTCGATCATATAGATCGTGAGGAACTGCGGTTGCTCCTCACCCGGCGGCCGCTCGGTCGCCTGCACCGCGACGAAGCGGCCGTCGGGAGAGAGCGAGGGGCGCGCGATCGCGTGGAGTCCGTCGATCGGTATCCGCCGCTCCTTGCCGCGCGCAGTCAGCACGACAAGCTCGCGCTCCTCGGCGATCACGATGAACTCGTCGCGCACGTCGAACCCCTGGCCGAAGAAGCGGAGGTTGGCCGGCAGCTCGCCCCCCGATGACCAGAGCGACGCTCCGCCCTCCGGCTCAGCCAGTGCGAGAAAGATGCCCGGTGGGAACGTTGCGCTCGGCGGCGACGCCGTTGGCACGGGCAAGGGCGCCTCGTCGACCGCGTCGCCTCCACAACCGCTGGCGAGCAAGATCGACACGAGTGCGGCTGCAACGATCGCTGCGACTCTTGCGGTAATCATTCACCGAACTATAGCGGGGCCGCTGAGCCCTCGACGCGCGGAAGCCCCATGAGCCAGCATGCCGCCATGAACTCGCCGAGCTTACCGTAGATCCGACGCCCAGATTGTTTCGGGACCTAGGTCGCTTATCAAGCTCAGCACAGTGGCGTGAAATGGGCCTTTTGATGGAGGCTGACGGGGCCGCGATGGTCACGTGATTCCTCTCGGTCGATGTCGCGCAGAAATCCGCAGAGCGAGGGAGTGAGCTATGAAGTTTGGCATGTTGCACCTGTTCGAGAATCCGGACGATCGCACTGAGCACGAGATTGTCAGCGACCAGCTCGACATCATTCAGGCGGCCGAGGACGTGGGTTTCGACAGCGTCTGGCCGGCCGAGCATCACTTCAGCGAGTACGGGTACTGCCCGTCGCCCGCACTGACGCTGGCGGCGCTCGCCCGCGTAACGAAACGCGTACGCCTCGGAACCGGTGTGGTGGTGCTGCCGTTCCACGACCCGATCCGAGTGGCCGAGGAGTACGCCTTCCTGGACCTGATGTGCGACGGTCGGCTCGACTTCGGTGTCGGGCGCGGCTACCAGCCGATCGAGTTCAAGGGCCACCGGGTTGATCAGACGAAATCGCGCGGAATCTTCCGCGAGTCGCTCGAGATCATCACGCAGGCCTGGACGCAGGAGCGGGTCAACTACGACGGCAAGTTCTTCCAGATCGATGACCTGTGGGTGCGACCGAAGCCGCTGCAAGATCCTCACCCGCCAATCTGGATGGCAGCCGTCAGTCCGGAGACGTATGCCCTCGCGGGCAAGTTCGGCGCCAATCTGATGTACGCGCCGGTCTTCACGCCCGAGGGCGACCCGATGCTGGAGCGCCTGGAGGAGTACCGCGGGGCGCTGCGAGAGAACGGTCACGACCCGGCCACCAAGAGCATCGCGGCCCTGCGCATGATCTACGTCGCCGACTCGATGGAGGAGGCACGTCGTGAGTTTGAGGCCCCGGTGATCTGGTACTACCGCACCTTCGGCAAGTACGTCACGACGCCGAAGGGCGAGCCGCCGATCCCCGGATATGAGAATTACGGATCAACCCGCGACCTGGCTGTCGATGTCAACTTCCAGACGCTGGTCGATGCGGGCACGGTGATCGCCGGCACGCCCGACTACGTGAACGAGCAGATCGAAAAGCTGGAGGATGACTGGGGATTCACCGACCTACTGTGCTGGACCCGCCTCGGCGGCATGGAGACGGGCCAGGTGATGAAGTCGATGGAGCTGATGGAGCGCCACGTGATCCCCCACTTCAAGGAGAAGGAAGCGGCGCCGGTCGGCGCAAGGTAACGCGGCCGGACGTTCCAGTGGCTGGCGGGAACGCGAGCGGAGCGATGGAGCGTCCGCCTTCTCCGCCTTCTCCGCACGCCCCGCCCAGCACCTCGATCTACTTCATCACCACCGACTGTATGCGCTGTGGTGTGTGCGAATTTACGTGCCTCGAGCGTGCGATCATCGAGGCGCGGCGACAGTTGGTTATCCTCAAACACAAGTGCAATGGTTGCGGCGACTGCGTACAGTACTGTCCCGTCCGCGCGATCGTTCGGCGGGTTCGCTCCGAACCTCAATCCAGCGTCCGATGACGAACCGCAGGCCGAGCGGCTGGCGGCGGAGGTGAATCACCATGGCGACTGAGACAGCACTGACGGCACACCCGCGGCAGAGCATCTGGATGTTCGGGCTCGAGGCGGATGAGCCCAGCGAGCAGCAGCGCGCCGCCCAAGCGCAGCAGCTTGCCGAGCGCTGGTCCGTCGACTTGGAGATTCCGCCGATCCCGCGCGTCGAAGACCTCGAATTGCGGGCTCCGCGCATCAAGCCGCCGGACTCGCTCGCGGGCTTCTGCCTGATGGACAACTACGAGCGAGCACTACACAGCAAGGGAGACCGGCTGAAGGAGATCCACGGCCAGTTCGACAACCCCCCTGACGTGGTGGCGCACCCTCGGACCGAGCAAGAGCTGGAGGCGGTGCTGGAGTGGTGCTCGGACCGGGGCTACGCGGGCATTCCGTATGGCGGCGGCTCGTCATCGGTCAACGGCGTGACCCCGCCTGACGACTGGGGCGGCATCGTCACGATCGACATGGACCAATTCGACCGCGTACTCGAGATCGATGAGACGTCTCGGGCCGCGCGCATCCAGGCCGGCGTCTACGGCCCGGCGCTGGAGGATCAGTTGCGACCGCACGGCTACACCCTGCGTCACTTCCCGCAGAGCTTCGCCGGCTCCACGCTGGGCGGCTGGATCGCGACACGATCTGGCGGACACTTCGCTACGAACCAGACGCACATCGACGACTTCGTCGAGTCGACCCGGATGCTCACGCCCTCCGGATGGTGGGAGTCGCGCAGGCTGCCCGGCAGCGGCGCGGGACCAAGTCCCGACCGCATGGTGATCGGCAGCGAGGGCACGCTGGGCGTGATCACCGAGGCCTGGATGCGCATCCAGAAGCGCCCCCAGTACCGGGCTACCGCCGGTGTCACCTTCCCGTCGTGGGAGACAGGCTACGAGGCGGTCCGCCAGATCGCGCAGGCGAAGCTGTGGCCGGCCAACCTGCGGCTGCTCGACCCTGAACTGGCGCAGGGGAGCGCCGGAATGGACGGAGAGCATGCGCTGCTGGTGATTGGCTTCGAGTCCGCCGAGCTACCGCAAGATGGCCCTGTGCGGCTGGCGGTGGAGATTGCGCGCGACGGAGGCGGCACGATCGACGACGCCGACATCATGACCGCCGAAGGCGGGCAGCCCACCGGCAGAGGTGGCGCGGTGGGCGCATGGCGCGAGGCGTTCATCCCGAGCGGAGGCAACATCCTGGGCATCGGTACCATCGGGGGCACAGTCGAGACGGCGATCACGTGGGAGCGCTGGCCCGAGTTCGACCGCAGCGTGCGCGCCGCGTTGCTCGGTGCGCTGAAGGAGGTCTGCGGGGGCGGCACCGTGAATTGCCGCTTTACCCATGTCTACCCGGACGGCCCGGCACCCTACTACACCTACTCCGGACTCTATCGACCGGGCCTCACCGGGGAAGACGCCTACCAGGTGAGGAAGGCGGGGTTGGACGCCTTCGTGGACGGCGGCGCGACGGTCACGCACCACCACGCAGTGGGCCGGCTACACCGACCGTGGTACGACCGTCAGCGGCCGGAGCTGTTCGCGGCCGCGCTGCGCGCTTCAAAGCTCGCCGTCGACCCGAACGGCGTACTAAATCCGGGGGTGCTGATCGATGCGTAGTGTTGGTGCGCTAGGCTCCAACCGCTAGGAAACGTTTTGCCCACGTCACTTCGCGTTGAAAGCTAGAACCCGCCGCCGTCCACAGTGATGCGTTGGTTGGTGATATATCGTCCCTCGTCGGAGCAGAGGAAGACGACCGAATTCGCGACATCCTCCGGCTGACAGACGAAGCCGAATGGCGAACGCGCGTCCAGCTCCCGCATGTCCGTGACGCCGCTTCGGAACTCGGCCGACGCCACACCCATGTCCGTGTCGACGATACCCGGCGCGACGACGTTCACCCGGATGCCGTGCTGCCGCTCTTCCTTCGCCAGCGTGTAGGCCAGCGCCTCCAGCGCAGCCTTCGCCACGCTGTAGCTCGCGCCGGTGGCGCCGAACCGCTGCGCCTGCACTGACGAAATCATGACGACGTCGCCCCGCTCACGGTCGCGCATCTGAGACACCAGCAGCCGGCAGAGGTAGAAGGCGCCGAAGGCGTTGACCTCCATCAGTTTGCGAAAGTCGGCGGGGTCGGTCTCCGTCACGATCGGTCGGCCAAGTGACGTCGCGCCGATCGCAGCATTGCTCACGAAGATGTCGATACCGCCGAAGCTGGCCAACGCCTGCGAGGCAAGTGCCTCACACGCGTCGGGGTCTCCGACGTCCGCCTGGTACACCTCGGCGCGGCGGCCCAAGGCCCGGACCTCGGCGGCCACCTCCTTGGCAGCCTCCGAGTTACTCACATAGTTGATGGCTACGTCTGCGCCGGCCTCGGCCAACTTGATGCAGACCGCCCGACCAACACCTCGGCTGCCTCCAGTGACCAGCGCCACGCGCTCGCTCAGATCCGCCATTACGTTCCCCGCTCTCTGTCTGCTCACTCTGCCGAATTGCCGGCGACGGCTCGTCCAGCGAACCGTCACGCTTCAGCGGTCCCCACCCAGACCAAAGGCGGCTGGGTCCAGCCCTCGCGCTGGATGATAGAGTCTGGTCTGTTGGCGGCTGCGAGCACCCGTGCGGGCTCGCCCGAATCTGCGGGGGCCGCAGTTCAGCGCCGCAGATGGCGCGACGGGAGGAGCCATGGTGAACCAAGAGGGCCTTGAGATTGCCGTCGAGTACTGCTTCGCGTGTAACTACTATCCGCGTACCGCCTGGATGGTGAACGAGATTCTCACCGACATCCAGGAGGACGTGAAGAGCCTCACCCTGATTCCCGGCAGCGACGGCCGTTTCGAGTGGACGGTGAACGGCGAGTTGGTCTTCAGTAAGGCTGCGACCGACCGCTTTCCCGAGATCGACGAACTAAAGGAACTGGTCTACGGGGAGCTACATGCCGTATAGCTATCGCGTGACCACGTCGAAAGGAGCGTCACATGGCTGGACCAAGCACCGTTCGGGTGTTCGACCCGACCGGCCATCCATATGTCGAGGAGCACAGTCTGGCGCGCAGGCCTGAGAGCTTGGCCGGACTGCGACCAGGGATCCTCGAGAACCGAAAGGCGAACGCTCGCCTGCTGATGGAAAGCGTCGTGGAGGCGATGCGCGAGCGTATCGACCTCGGTACGCTCACGATCGAAAGCAAGCCCGTGGCCGGACCGCCGAGCCGCGCGACGATGCGCAGCCTGACCGAGAACTGCGACTTCGTACTTGTCGGATCCTGCGACTGAGGCTCGTGCACGACGTGGAGTGTCCACGCCGCAATCTTGCTTGAGAGCAAAGGCATCCCGACCGTAGCCGTTGGCACGGAGGAGTTCGCGGGCCTGCTGCAGCTCGAGGCTGAACAGCGAGGTCTACCGGATCTTCGCCGCGTGATCGTGCCGCACCCGCTCGGCGGGATGAAGGAACAGGCGATCCGCGATAAGGCCGAGCCGGCCGCTGAAGCTGCGATCGCCGGACTGACATCCTCCGGGCCGTAACCGCAGGTGACGAGGAGACCATGACCGAATCGCGCGCAGGCGGCGCAGCCGCACAGTCGAGGATGGGCCGGGCCGGCGGCCTGGTCGACGCGCCCGCTGATCCGCTCGAAATGGTGCGGTCGTTCGCTGAGCGCGGCTGGGGCGACGGCCTGCCGATCGTTCCGGCGACCGAAGAGCGGGTTGCCGCGATGCTCTCGTACAGCGATCGCGACCCGCTGGAGGTATTGGGCGTGATGTCGCCCCGCCAGGGCGAGGTGACTCGACATGCGCTGGCGATCAATGCGGTGATGGCTGGCTGCGACCCCAGTTACTTCCCCGTGGTCGTGGCTGCGATCGAGGCGATACTCGACCCTCGTTTCAACATCGCGAGCCTGAACGCAACCACGCATCCAGTGGCCATGTTGGTGCTGGTCAACGGGGCGATAGGGCGCGAACTGCGCGTACACGGCGGCAGCGGCTGCTTCGGCCCAACCTTCCCAGCGAACGCCGCGATCGGACGGGCGGTGCGACTCGTATTGCTCAACGTAGGCGGCGCGAGCCCCGGGGATGGTGACCGGGCCACGCAGGGAACACCTGCGAAGTTCGCGTTCTGTTTCGCTGAGAACGAGGAAGCGAATCCGTGGTCTCCGTACCAGACGACGCAGGGCTTTGACGCGAACACGAGCACGGTCTCGGTGTGGGGTGCAGAGGGTCCACACAACATCAATGATCACGACAGCAACACCGGGCTCGACATCCTGCGCACGATCGCCGGCGCAATGAGTCAGTCAGGTAGCAACAATCGCAGCGGCGGCCATCCCCTGTTCGCGCTTGGGCCGGAGCATGCGGCGACGATCGCCGAGGATGGCATGACGCGGGAGGACGTGCAGAACTACCTCTTCGAACACGCGCGCATCCGCGTCGGAGAGCTCGCAGCCTGGGCGTCTCGCGGTGTGCGGCGACGGCTGGCCGACGAGGGGCGAGAAGTTACGGACGAGGCCGTCGCCTCGTATCGCCTGCCGATTGCCAACAGCCCGGAAGCGATGCACGTCGTCGTTGCCGGCGGCCCGGGCAAGCACTCCGTGTGGATGCCCACCTTCGGAGGGGCGACTGAGGCGGTCACGGTCGCGATCAGCGATCGCGACGGCCGGCCGCTGCGCAGCGTCCGCGACTTGCTGAGCTGAGGCGCGGCAATGCCGGTCATCGCCATCGACATCACGCGGCGGGAACACTACGCTGACGGCGTGGAGTTCGGCGATACCGGCGCCTACGAGCGCATCGACGCCTCCCTCACCTTCGCCGTCGATCCGCTGCACGAGGCCAATGACACGATCGTCGACCTCGATCTCGCGTGGCGCGATGCAGATGGACGGGTCCGCTTCACCGCTGACCTCACCGTGCTCTCTCCGGTCGACCCGTCGCGGGGCAACCGGGGGCTGCTGCTCGAGTTGCCCAACCGCGGCCGGCGTGGCGTCGTCGGGATGTTCAATCGCTCCGGGCCGAGGCCGGCGGGCAGCGTCGACATTCCTCCGGGAGACGGATTCCTCTTCCGTCACGGCTTCACGATCGCGTCGATCGGCTGGCAGTGGGACGTGCCGCAGAGCGACGCGCTGATCGGCTTACACCCGCCGCAGGTATCGACCGACGAGAAGCCCGTCCGCGGCCAGGTGGTCGTCGAAATGCGCCCAAACGCGACCGAGACCACACGCCTGCTCGCGAACCGCATCCACCGTCCGTACCCCGCTGCCGACACCGACGAGGAAGGTGCGGTGCTGCTCGTTCGCGACTACGAGGACGGCGCGGATACGGTGATCGAGCGCTCGCAGTGGCGCTTCGCTCAGGAAGTCGACGGTCGGGTCGCGCCGAGCGATAGGCACGTCTACCTCGAGTCCGGTTTCACGCCCGGCAAGATCTACAACGTCGTCTACACGACCGAGGGCGCACCGGTCGTCGGCGCGGGCTTGCTCGCCCTCCGGGACGCCGCGGCATTTCTGCGCGAGGACTCGCCTTCCAATCCGTGTGCCGGTGGATTCGAGCGCACCTACGGTTACGGCATCTCGCAGACCGGTCGCATGCTGCGTCACTTCCTGCATCTGGGGCTCAACGTCGACGAACGCGGGCGCAAGGTCTTCGACGGGCTCCTGCCGCATGTAGCGGGTGGCCGTCGCGGCGAGTTCAACCATCGATTCGCGCAGCCCTCGGCACAGTCGCCGCCCGGGTTTGGGCAGCTCTTTCCCTTCGCCAACGCCCCGGCGAGCGACCCGTTCAGCGGTGAGCGCGCCGGGCTGCTCGACCGACTGCGCGAGCGCGACGCCGTGCCGAAGGTCGTCTATACGAACACCTCGGCAGAGTACTGGCGCGGCGATGGGTCGCTGGTACACGTCGACCCGTCGGGCGATCGGGACCTCGACGCCGACCCCGACACGCGCATCTACCACTTCGCGGGCACGCAGCACACACCGGGCTCGCTTCCCCAGAGCCGCGAGAGTGCGAACGAGGGTGCGCGCGGCCGTTACGGCTTCAACACCGTCGACTATGCCCCGCTACTGCGAGCGGTGCTGATCAACCTCGACAACTGGGTCACCTCGGGGACGGAGCCACCAGCGGATCGCCACCCACGCATCGATGACGAGACCGCTGTCGATCGTCGCGCCGTCCTGCGCGCCGTGGCCGCGTTCCCCGAGCAGGCGCTGCCGGATCCCGATCGGCTGTGGGTGATCCGCACGATCGACCTCGGCCCGCAGGCTGCAGCCGGCATCGGCCGCTACCCCGTCGAGGAGGGCGAGTCGTACCCCTCGTACGTCCCGGCTGTGGACGGCGACGGTAATGAGGTCGCGGGCATCGGCCTGCCCGACATCACGGTCCCGGTGGCGACACACCTCGGTTGGAACTTGCGGGACCCGGAAACCGGCGCGCCAGAGCAACTGATGTCGATGTCCGGCTCGACCCGCTTCTTCGCGTCCACGCGAAAGGATCGCGAAGCTTCTGGCGACCCGCGCGGGTCGCTCGAAGATCGCTATTCCGGTCGGGACAACTACGTTGCCCGTGTCGAGGCGGCGGCAAGGGCCCTGGTCGCCGATTGCTATCTGCTCGAGGAGGACATTCAGCTCGTCGTCTCGAACGCGGTGGCGCTATTCGATGCGGCGGTCGGCGAACGATCTCGAGGGCAGGCGTAGGCCGGGACCGCGGCCCTGTCCGATCTCGGGGCGGTCCTACTCTTCTGTCACCGGTTCGACGCCAATGACGCCGCCCTCGACAAAGCCACGCACCTCGTCCTCGCTGAAGCCAACCGCGTCGAGGATGTTCTCGCTGTGCTCGCCCGGTTTCGCTGCACCCCGCTCCGCCCCACCCGGCGTGCGCGAATGCTTCACGGGCGTGTTCGAGACCTTCAGAGTGCCCCCGGTCCACGTCGGCAGCTCCACGATCATGTTGCGATCGTTGACCTGTGGGTCGGCCGCCATCTGCACGATGTTGTTCAGCGGCCCGACGAGGAAGTGCTCACTCAGCTCCTCCAGCCACTCCGCCTGCGTCCGCTTCCGAGTCGCCGCGAACATCAGCGGCTCCAGTTCGGCGTAGTTCTGAGTGCGCAGCACGTTCTCGGAGAACCGTTCATCGACGGCCAGCTCGTCCGCACCGATCATCCCGCAGAAGAGCTGCCAGTTGCGGTCGCGCACCCCGGCGACGACAAACCAGCCATCGCTTGCCGGAAACGCCTGGTGAGGCGTGCTCAGAGGGTGCCGCAGCCCGGCCCTCGGCTGAACCTCGCCCGTGCCGAAGTAGCGCACGATCGGGTTCTCCATCAGCGCCACCTGGCTGTCGAGCATCGCTACGTCGACGTGCTGTCCGAGGCCACTCGTCTGCCGCTCGACGAGTGCCGATAGCACCCCGATCGAGGTGAACATGCCCGCCGCCATGTCGCCGATCGAGTAGCCCGCGCGTGACGGGAGAGGATCGGAGGCGTGCCCCGTCGTCGACATCAGGCCGCCCATCCCCTGCACGATGATGTCCACGGCCCCGCGCTCGCGGTACGGCCCGGTCTGCCCGAACCCGGAGGTCGACGCGTACACGAGCTCCGGGTTGATGGCACTCATCGCCTCGTAGCCGAAGCCCAGCCGCTCCATCGTCCCCGGCGAGAAGTTCTCGGTCAGCACATCTGCCTTGCGCACGAGCCGGTGCACGATCTCCGTCGCCTCCGGGGCCTTGAGGTCCAACATCAGACTCTTCTTGCCTCGGTTCACCGAGAAGAAGTAGGTACTGACATCGTGGACGTGCGGGCCGCCCCCGCGACGCTGCTCGTTCTGGAACATCGTCTCGATCTTCCAGACCTCAGCGCCCATGTCGGCCAGCACCATGACCCCGTACGGCCCGGCCAGTGCCCATGTGAAGTCCAGGACCGTGATCCCCGACAGTGGTCCCGACATGGCTCACTCCTCAGCTCAACTGCGCTCGCTGCTGGAGCCGCGACCGCTCGTCATTCGTGTCAGACCAGCAGGTGGCCCCTACCCGCCTAGGAACAGAGAACGGGATTACCAAGTATCGACATACGGTCGTTTCTTCCCGGTGCGAGGAGGCGTCGGCGGTAGGCTTTTGAGCCCCTGGGCGATCCACGCACGAGTCTCCGCCGGATCGATCACGTACCGGGCGCCCGAGTTGATTGCACGTGCTGTCTCATAGCCCTGGGCGACTCTCCGGTCGTACGCATCCTTGCGCTCTTCCGGATCCTCGATCGCAGCCAGCTCCCTGCGCGCCGATAGCTTCACGGCCCCGTCGATGTTCATGCCGGCGAATTCGGCGGTCGGCCAGGCGACGTTGAAGAGGGGCACGGATGCTGCTCCACCGATCATCGCCTGCACGCCGAGTCCGTAGGCCTTGCGCACCATCACGCCGAACATCGGTGCCGTGAGATTCGCTCCGATATTGAACAGGCGCACGGAGTGCCGCACGAGGGCCTCTCGCTCATGATCGGGGCCGACCATGATTCCCGGGCAGTCCATCAGCACGACCGTCGGGATGTCGAACGCATCACACAACTGGAAGAAGCGTGCGCCCTTATCCGCCCCCGGCGTATCGACGGCGCCGGCGAGGTGAGCCGAATTGTTGGCGACGACGCCCAGCGGCCAACCCTCGACGCGGATGAAAGCGGTAATCACACCGATGCCGAAGTCTTCGCGGATTTCGAGCATCGAGTCCTCATCGGCCAGCGTGCGGATGATCTCCTTCATGTCATAGGTACGGACGCGGTTCTCCGGAATGATGTGCCGCATCCGACGCTGGTCCGGGGCCTCGCCAGGCTCAGTCGCGCCCTGGAAGTAGCCGAGGTACTTCTGGGCGGCCGCGATTGCGGCGGCGTCATCTTTGACGACGATGTCCACGTTGCCGTTGACCGCCTGACGTGATGCCGAGCCGATCTCCTGGAACGAGTGCGTGCCCATTCCGCTCGCCTCCACCACAGCCGGCGCGCTCACGCCGATCGTGGAACTCTCGGTCGCGATGATCACATCGCAGCAGGCCAGCAGCGTCGCGTTCCCGGCGAAGCTGTTGCCCGTGTTCACGCCGACCAGCGGGACGAGGCCGCTGAGCCTCGCGAAGTCGGTGAAGACCGATGCGTCCATACCGATCCCTTCGAGGTTTCCGTAGGGTCTCCCCTCCCCTTCCGAAAACAGCACGAGGGGGACCCGAGCATCCCGCGCCAGTTCGTGTACCTGCTCCTGCTTGTAGTGCCCATGGGTGTAGTTGGCCATCAGGTAGTCGCTGTGGATGATCGCGACCCGCCCCCGTTGCTCACCCACGAGGTCGGCGTTGATGGTGCCGACTCCCATCACTGTGCCGCCCTCCACGGAGCCGGATGCCGGTGGACCGAATTCGCTGAACGAGCCTTCGTCCAGCAGGTCGGTGAGATTCTCGCGCGCGGTGCGTCGGCCGAGCGCGTGCCGTGCGGCCACTGCCTCCCCGTGCGCCGCGTCGAGGGTCTCGGCAATGCGGTCGTTCACCTCCTGCAGGTCGCCGCGGATGTGGTCGAGCGCGGCCCCTGCATCCACTTCGAAGGCGCCGCCTTCGACCTCCATCTCGTCGATGAAGACGATCGGGTGGTCCGCGCGGACGACGTCACCGACGGCCATCGAGACGGCACATACGACGCCGCTGCGGTCCGCCGTGATGTCGTGCTGCAGCTTCATCGCCTCAACGACTGCCACCAGCTGGCCGATTCGCATCTCATCACCAACCGCGACGCTGATCTCAACGATCGTCCCCTGCATCGGCGCCACCAGGCCGACCGACCCCGGCGGCCCGACCGCTTCCCCCGCGTCCTGACCAGACTCGGCGCCGTTCGCCGAGGCGTCGTAGCCGGCGGGCGTAGCGAAGCTCCGATGATCGGCACTGCCGGCTGCCAGTCTCGCCATCTCCTGATCGACGAAGCGAGTGTCTATGCGGCCCGCCACGAAGTCCGGATCGGCGAGGATGCT